>Ga0207942_1000097_pt1 | contig 24493 bp, 29 predicted proteins | sample LakMenEpi12Oct12_FD_150687 | JGI IMG/M metagenome (GOLD analysis project Ga0207942, IMG submission 150687) | Freshwater microbial communities from Lake Mendota, WI - 12OCT2012 deep hole epilimnion (SPAdes) | ecosystem: Environmental > Aquatic > Freshwater > Lake > Epilimnion/Euphotic zone ... | reverse complement strand
GGGGGGGGGGGGGGGGGACGCGTCAGGAGAGGGCGCCTGGTCACCTCCATGCTGCTGCCACTTTTTGTTGCACCTAAACTGATTAGAATGGGTAACTGGGGCGGGTTTGATGAAGGGGGAACTGACTGCCGTGATTGAGCCAGCACCGGAGGGCGGCTTCTGGGCGATCTGCCTGGAGATTCCTGGCGCGAACGGCCAGGGAGAAACCATGGAGGAAGCAAGAACGGATCTGCAGGCCGCCATCGAGCTTCTCCTCGAAGATCGTGAGGCTGATATCAGCCGTGGCCTGCCACCTGATGCCGTGCGAATGCCCCTGCAGATCGGATGAAACGCCGCGATCTGGAACGGCGTCTTCGCATGGCTGGATGTGTCCTTAAAAGAGAAGGAGCTTCACACTCCATCTGGATCAACCCAACGACTGGAGTCAAGGAGGCCATCCCAAAACACAACGAAATCAAGGAACCACTGGCCCGCAAGATTCTCGCCAGCCTCGGTGCAAGCTGAGGACTGCATCGCTGCTGCGCTCAAGAAAGGCGGCTTCGGAATCCTGACAGGCAACGCCCCCTGGATTCACCGCGAAGGCGTGCACTTGCCCTCGGCTCCTCCTGTTCCACTGGGAGTACCACGAGGGGGAACGGCCGATCCCCGCGTGGTGGATGCAGGGGATGGGGGTTGGCGGTTTGAGGGCGTTGAACCAGGGGTGCCTTTAGCCTGGCTGTTATGGACCGCCTTGCTCCGCTGCTGCCCTTGCTGGCCGACCGGTTGGAGCCGCTTCGGGAGCTGTGCGACCGCTATGGGGTGGATCGGCTGGAGGTCTTCGGATCGGCGGCGAAGGGCCTGTTCGACCCTGCCAGCAGCGACCTCGACTTCATCGTGCGCATGGCGGACCAGCGCGAAAAGGGCTATGCCAGGCGCTTCTGTTCTTTCGCCGATGAATTGGAAGCCCTCTTTGGCCGTCCGGTGGATCTCTTGACGGAATCCATGATCCACAACCCTTACTTCCGAAAAGACGTGGACGCATCTCGCCGGGTGCTGGTAGGTCTCTGACCATGCGAAGGGAGGCGCTGAAACGCCTGCACGACGCCTTGGAAGCCATCGAGGCGATTCAGCGCTTCATCGAGAACTGCACGCTTGATCACTACCTCGATGATGAGCTGATCCAATCGGCAGTGGAACGGAAGTTCGAAATCATCGGAGAAGCTCTCAAGCGAGCACAGGAGGCCGATACCAGCGTTCTGGATGTCATTCCCGACCTCCGCCGCATCGTGGGTACACGCAACAGAATCATCCATGTCTACGAAACCGTGGATCAGCTGATTTTCTGGGATGCGATCCAGAACGACCTCCCTGGCCTGAAATCCTCCCTGCGGAATGTGCTGAGCACCAATCCCCCGGTGCCCTAGCCCTGCTCTGGCAGGCCGTCGTCTCCACCCGCTGCCCTGGACCCTGCCGGTGCCGGTGCGCGTGCACGGCCGCTAAAGCCGCGCCGAAATCGAAACCGCCTTCGTGATCCTCAACAAGAGCGAAGCCCTCTTCTCCCCCTCCACCCGCTACCGCGACCTGGCCATTCGCTGGCGGCTGGAGCGGGAGATTCCGGCGGGGTGGTTACTGGCGATGGGGTTGGCGGTTTGAGGAGGGGGCAGATGCTGTCCGTTCCCGTCAAACTGGTGATCAGCTCGTTGCGCAGACAGGCCATGGCCGATGTGAAATCCCTGGAGCAGGCCGTCGAAGCCCTCGACCCCTCGGCCCTGGCGGAGTTCAGGCGTTGGTTTGCGGAGTTCGATGCCGCCGCCTGGGATCGCCGGCTGGAGGCCGACGCCGCAGCCGGAAAACTTGATGCGCTCCTGGAAGAAGCTGAAAACGATTACCGGACACTCCCGCACCGCCAGCCGTGAAGCACACAGCATCGCTCAGATTCTGGCGCTGCTATCAGTCGTTACCACCAGGTATTCGGGAACTGGCCGAGAAGAACTTTGCCCTGCTTAAGACCGATCCCTCCCATCCTTCTCTGCAGTTCAAACGTCTTGCTGGCCGCAGAGTCCATAGCGTGAGGGTGGGACTTCACTACAGAGCACTTGGGTTGCCAACTGATCAGGGCGTCCATTGGTTCTGGATCGGCAGTCATGCGGATTACGACCGTTTGATCGGCGACTGATGGGGCTGCAGGACCTGCAACACCGCCTCCACTGGCTTCCCTTGGCATCAGCCGGCCGGCCAGGAGGCATCACCAAACCGTTCCGCTGGCGGCTGGAGCGGCAGATCCCGGCGGCGTGGCTGCCAGGCTTTTGCTTGGCATAGCGGCGGGGTTGGCGGTCTAGCGTTGATCCATGGACATCCAGTCCCGGATCACCATCAACCCGGCGGTGCGCTTCGGCAAGCCCTGCGTGCGCGGCACGCGCCTCACCGTGGGGGACGTGCTCGGTTCGTTGGCCAGTGGCATGAGTGAAGCGGAATTGCTGGAGGATTTCCCTCAGCTCAGCCACGACGACGTGCTCGCCTGCCTCGCCTATGCGGCAGATCGCGAGCGTTGTCTGATTACCGTTTCTTCGTGAGCGTCCGCCTGCTGCTGGATGAAAACCTTTCGGAACGGCTAATGCCACGGCTCGTCGATCGGTTCCCCGATTCCAGTCATGTGCGGCATCCCTCCCAAGGTGATCTGCCTGGTCATCGGTAACGCTGGCAATGCTGCAACAGCGGCCCAGTTGCTTGATCATGCAGGGACAATTGAGGCCTTCTCAATCCATCCCGAAGCTGGGTTCCTGCTGTTGAAGCCAGGCGGTCAGGCTTCGTAGAGGGTTCACGGTGTTCGGCCAGAAAGCGCAACCGGCATCGGCCACCAGCACCGCCGCTTCCGTTTCGACCTGCACTACCGCGCCCTGCTCGGCTGCAGCTGACGCCGGGGTTCCCGTTCCTGCCGCCCGGTTGCCGGCTGGTGCTCAATCGAGGGGCGAGCGAGCGGGTGCTTTCCAATCTGCGCCAGTGCCTGTCCAGTCGCCACCGACCTGCTGTTCATCACCCTGCTCAAAAAGCGAAGCCCTCTTCCCCCCCACCACCCGCACGCGGAGCTCACTTCGCCACGGTCAGCGGGATGTTGGGGCTCTCCGGGTTCACATCCACGCTCTGCAGCTGGGGCCGCAGCACCAGGTCCATGTCTTCCATCGGGATCGCCCCCAGCAGCACCTCATTGCCCAGCACCATCGCTCCGGTGAAGCAGCGGCGGTTGCGGAAGCGCACCTCCACCGGGCCCACGTAGGGCACCGTGCGACGGTGGCCATCCGCCAGCACCACCTCGCGCCGCTCCAGTTCCGCCAGGCTGAGCTGGATCGCCAGGTGCTCCGGGATGCACAGATGTACCGCCCCGGTGTCCGCCGAGGCCGTCACCTCCAGCGGCGCCAGATCGGGCCGGGTGGGGTTGCTGAGCGAGAACGTGCCGCGGATCAGTCCCATGGCGGCAGGTTAGCTAGCCCAGATCTCCCCCAGTTCCAGCACCAGACCCGGCAATACATCACCGCCCTCCAGGCGCAGGGCGTTCTCCAGCCGCTGTGGTTCCGTTGCCACGTCGGCATCGGGGCGGGCCGGCCAGATCTCCACGGCCCGCTGCTCTGGGAACAGCAGCCAACCCAGCTGGGCGCCATTGGCTTGGTAGAGCCCCATCTTGCGCCGCAGGGCTTTGGCACCGCGGGGGCCTGAATCACAGGCAATCGCCAGCTCGATCACCAGATCGGGGCAGAGGGGTGGGAATGTGCGGCGTTGCTCAGGAGTGAGCGCCTGCCAACGTTCTAGGCGCACCGCGGCGGCATCGGGGCTAAGCACCGAGCCGTCGGCCAGGCGGAACCCGGTGGAGCTGTCGAACAGCTTCCAACTGCCGTGGCTACGGGCCCAATGGGCAAGCTGATAAGCGAGGTTGATGTTGCGAGCGCCGGTCTCGCCTCCGGTGGGGGTGATCGTGATCAGCTGGCCATCGGCTGCCAGTTCCAGCACCGCCTCAGGATTGGCCTCGCAAACCAGGGCGAACTGCTCGGGAGTCAGCCGCAGATCCTGCGGCAGCAGCAGCGGCGCCAGAACGGTGTCGGCAGCCTCAGGCGCGGTTGGGGCTTCAGCAGGTGGAGCGACCGTCATCGCGCCGGTAGGGCATCAATTTCAGGCTACGCGGCCTGGCCTGAAGGTGCGGTGGGGACGCTTCCGGCTCGCGCATGCATAGTGCATGCAAGACCAGTAGGCTGAAAATCTGTGGAGGTGCCCCATGCCATCTCTCCAGATCCGCGACCTGCCCGAAGCGCTCCACCGGTTGCTGCAGCACCGCGCCCAGGCCCACAAGCGCAGCCTCAGCCAGCAGGCTCTGGCTGATCTGGAGACCATCGCCGGCGGCGATCCACGCGAACGCCGCCGCCAGGTGCTCGATCGCATTGCCCAACGCGGGCCCAGCTCCCCATCGCTGAGCGCCGCCCTGATCGGGGAGCTTGCGCCGGAAGACCTGATCCGTGCTGACCGCGAGCGTTGATGGCCCTCGCTTGTGTGCTCGATGCCTCAGCGGCCGTGCGGCTGACCCTGGGTGATGCAGCCGCCTCTGGGCTGGCGGAGTCGATTCGTACGGCCTCCCTTGTACTGGCGCCGGAGCTGATGCTCACCGAAGTGGTCAACACTCTCTGGTAACTTCAGCGGGCCGATCAACTCGCTGGCCTCAATCCCCAGCAGCTGCTGCTGGATGCCCGCGAGCTGGTGGATTGGCTGGAGCCGGATCGCCATCTGCAGGCCGAGGCCCTGGCGCTCGCCTGCCACCTGAACCATCCGGTTTACGACTGCCTCTATCTGGCCCTGGCCCGGCTAGCCAAGCTGCTCCACAAGGTCTGTTTCCAACGACGCCACGCCGATGGTCTGCCACAACGATGGTGTCTCCGCTGGGTCGTTGCCATCGCAGGTCGCAGGGCCCTGGAGATCCTCTGCGGGCATGGAGTCGAGCAGCTCCGCACCACCGATAGCGTGCGTCCAGATGTCGATACGCGTTTCAGGTGGACAGGAAAACAGCCATTCCTCAAAAGGAAAGATCACCTTCTCCTGGAAGAACGCATTCGCTCCAACACAGCGAAGAATCACCATTTGATTGCGGGCATTGCGGTAGTGATGGGTACCCATGATCGACCTTTCGCATTTGCCCCTGATCATCGCCGGCAGTAGCTGGCAGGAGTGGTCGCCCTTGACACCACGCTGACAAATGTCCCCTGATGGGGGTATCCCCATGGGATCACACCGCTAAAGTCCGAGATCGTTACCAGGGCTCAAGCGAGGTTTCGCGATGGCGAGTATTTCTGAACAGCTTCAGGCTTACGAAACCTCCCTGGCTGAAGCCCAGGCCAAGGGCGATGAAGCGATCGCGCGCAAGCTGCAGCAGCAGATCCTCGACCTTCAGGCCTTTCAGCAGCGCCATCCCGATGAGGCCGTGGCGCCATCACCCTTCGAGGTGTTCTGTGATCTCAACCCCTCAGACGTGAACTGCCGCGTCTACGACGACTGAGAACTGGCCTGTTGATTAATCCCTCAGATTGCCCCCAGATGGGGGGATCCCTGAGCCCGATTCAGCCCGAGGATTGATGCCATTTCAAGCACCGCAGTGATGAACGCCACGGCATCAGCTTCTGCGCTCACGATTGGCCAGCTGGAAGCGAGCTTTCCCCTGTATTGCAAGGCGTTGCGCATCTTGATCCGCGAGCAGAAAACCTTGCAGCAGATCCAGAGAAGTGTCTGCTGGGACCGTCTCAGCTGGCTCCATCACTGCCTGCCGCGCCAGTACAAGGATCCTCAACACCTCTATAGTCAGCTCAAGCGAGAGATCAGTGCATGAAGCGCGTTTTAGCGGTGATTCTCGGCGGCGGAGCCGGCACACGCCTGCAACCGCTCACCCTCACCCGCGCCAAGCCCGCCGTGCCACTGGGTGGCAAGTATCGGCTGATCGACATTCCGATCAGCAACTGCATCAATTCCGGGATCTATAAGATCTATGCCCTCACCCAGTTCAACAGCCAATCACTGAACCGCCATATCAGCCGCACCTACAACCTCTCCTCCGGCTTTGACGGCGGTTTCGTGGAGGTGCTGGCAGCCCAGCAAACCCCGGACAGCCCCAGCTGGTTTCAGGGCACGGCCGATGCGGTGCGCCAATACCGCGAGCTCTTTGCCGCCTGGGACGTGGACCAGGTGCTGATCCTCTCGGGCGATCAGCTCTACCGGATGGATTACGCGGGCTTTGTGGCCGCCCACCGGGCCAGTGGGGCCGCGCTCACGGTGGCGGCCCTGCCCGTGGATCCTCAGGCCGCCCAGGGCTTCGGCTTGATGCGCACCGATCCCGCCGGCCGCATCCAGGAGTTCCGGGAGAAGCCCAAGGGCGAAGCCCTGGAGGCGATGCGGGTGAACACGGCAGCGCTGGGCCTGGCAGCCAGCGAAGCCGAACGGCGGCCATTCCTGGCATCGATGGGCATCTATGTGTTTGATCGGGATGTGCTGTTCAAATTGCTGGCCAGCAACCCCCAGGCCACGGATTTTGGCCAGGAGATCATCCCTGCCGCATTGGCCGATGGCCAGCACCTGCAGAGCTATCTGTTTGACGACTACTGGGAAGATATCGGCACGATCAAAGCATTTTACGACGCCAATCTTGCCCTCGCCGATGAGAGCCCTGCCTTCAGTTTCTATGATGAGAAGGCTCCCATCTACACCCGCTCCCGCTACCTGCCGCCCAGCCAGCTCAGCAAGGCTGAAGTGAGCCGTTCGGTGATCAGCGAGGGCTGCCAGCTCGACTGGTGCCTGATCGAGCACTGCGTGCTGGGCCTGCGCTTGCGGGTGGAGCACGACGTGGTTCTCAGGGACACCCTGGTGATGGGTGCCGACCGCTATGAATCAGCACACGAACGAGAGGCCGTGCGGGCCAGCGGTGGCGTGCCCCTGGGCATCGGCGCACGATCGCGCATCAGCAACGCCATCCTCGATAAGAACGTGCGCATCGGAGCCGATGTGCAGATCATCAACAAAGATCATGTGCAGGAGGGTGAGCGGCAGGCCATGGGATTCACCATCCGCAATGGCATTGTGGTGATCGAGAAAAACACCACCATTCCCGATCACACCGTGATCTAGCCGCCGAGCTGATCAGCCGGGCAACAGGGCGTAGCGCGTGCTCAGCTCCGTGCTGGTACCAGGAGCCAGTTCAATCTTGCGGTCACCGCTCAGCAGCGCCTGGCGCGGGCCGCTCCAGGGTTCGATGCACACCATCGGCCGGGGCGGCTCGGTCCAGAGCACCACCAGATCGAAGGGGTGCGTCAGCTGCAGTTCGAGCGTGGTGCCGGCCGCCTCATCCACCAGCCGCACCGGCCCCGTGGGCCGCACCAGCAGATCAATGCCGCTGGCCAGGCGATCCATCTGCTCCGCCGTGTCGGCCGGCGCCATGGTGAGGTGGTTGAGGCACTCCTCCGGCAGCCCCTCGAAGCGCACACCGTCCAGGCTGGAGAGGTTGAAGTAGGGATGGAGCCCGAAGCTGAAGGGCATCGGAGCCGCACTGCGGTTGCTCACCGTGGTGGCGATCTCCAGGGCGCCCGGCGCCAGCCGCACCTCCATGCGCAGCAGGAACTGGAACGGATAGGCCTGCAGCGTTTCTGCCGTGTCGCTCAGTTCCAGGGCCACACCACGGCCATCCGCCAGGGCCTCCATCCGCCAGGGCAGCGTGCGGGCGAAGCCGTGCTGGCCAAGGGTGAAGGTGCCCTGGGGCAGGGGCAGCTGGTTATCAGGCAGCCCGCCGGTGATCGGGAACAGCACCGGGAAGCCCCCCCGCACCGACTGGGCGGGGTCGAGGAAGCGCTCCAGATCGAGATACACCAGCTCCCGGCCGCCGCAGCGCCAGCCGCTGATCAGGCCGCCGCGCTCCGGCACCAGCCGCAGCAGATCACCGCTGGCCGGATCGCTGAACTCCCAGTGGGGATAGGGGGCGGACTGCTGCGTGAGGGGCATGGCAGATCAGTTCGGCAGGGATTGCTACCACTCTGATGCATTTGCGCCGTGGGGTGGTCATGGCTGGGGGATGCGGAGGTGGTGCAGGCGGGTGATCAGATCGGCGATCGAGGCGTCCTTGGCGGGATTGCTGCTGGTGCTCACCAGCTGGCGGCCCACCACATGGGCCCCGAGGTGCGCCAGCTGCAGCCGCAGGGCCGTGAGCACCGTGGTGCCGCCCCCGCCGGAGTGGGTGGCGATCACCACCGGCCGGCCGTTGAACAGGGCACGGAAGTCGTCCCCCTGCACCGACAGCCAGGCGATGGCACTGGTGAGCACCGGCGGGATCGACCCGTTGTATTCCGGCGCGCAGATCACCCAGCGCGAGGCGGCCGCCAGCCGAGCCTGCAGCGCGGCCAGGGCCGGCGGCGTGCCGGCGGCCTGGGCCCGGGGGGTGAACAGGGGCAGCGCGATAGCGGTGAGGTCGAGCACCGCGGCGCTCTGGCCCTGCTCCCGAGCGGCAGCGGCAAACCGCTCCGCCAGCTGCAGGTTCTGGCCGTTGCTGGCGGCGAGCACCAGCACATCGCAGGGGGGAGTGGGCATGGAGGACAAGGGGAGCGCCTACGACGAACAGCTGTAGTGCGACAAACCGCCAGCGTGGAAGAACTCGCGGGGCTTGAGCCGGTCATAGCGCGTGGCCAGCTCCGGAGCAGGGGCCTCGTAGGGCCGGCTGAACAGCGCCTGCAGCTCCCGGATCAAGGTGGTGTCCCCCTCGGCCGCCTGCTCGTAGGCCGGGGCGACCAGCCACTCCCGCCAGGTGATCGCCGGGTTCACCGCTTTCATCGCGGCAGCTGTGGCGAGCGGGTCGCCCTGGGCCGTGATCGCCGCACCCCAGCGCTCCAGCCAGCGGCTCCATTGGCCGTCGAGCTCCTCGGAGCTGGGCAGGTAGAAGCTCTGCTTCAGGACTGAGAGCTGATCAGTGATCGCAGCGGCTGGGTGGGCGGCCAGCTCCGCCAGCCGCCGGAAGGCGATCGTGGTGTCGGCCCGGGAGCTCGCCAGCAACTGCAGGAGATCCTGCACCAGTTCAGGGTCGTAGCTGGTGAGGCCGAGCTTGGCGGCCCACATCGCCTCCAGCGCCTCCGCCATCGCGTCGGCGAAGCCGTCCTGGATCCCATCGAGTTGGGCCAGGGCGTGCGGGTTGTCCTGCAGCAGCGGCCGCAGCGATTTCACGAACATCCCGAAGTTCACCTCCGCCGCCGCCGGCTGGTTGAAGAAGCAGAAGTGCTCGCCGCCTCCGGTCCAGGGCTGGAAGCGCGGATCAAACAATTCACAGAAGCCGAAGGGTCCGTAGTCGAGCGTGAAGCCACCGGCGGCACAGTTGTCGCTGTTGAAGTTGCCCTGGCAGTAACCCACCCGCATCCAGTGGGCCACCAGCGCGGTGAGCCGCCCGCGGAAAAGGCGTGCCAGTTCCAGCACCTGCTCGGCGAAGGGCAGGGCGGCATCGATCGCGGCGCGGTAGCTGCGCGCGATCAGGTGCTCCGTGATCTGTTGCAGTTCGCGCAGGGCAGCGGGGTGGGCGTTGCTGCGCGCCCGCCGGGCGAACAGCTCCAGCTGGCCCACCCGCAGGAACGACGGCGCCACCCGGGTGGTGATCGCCGCCGGGTTGTCCACCATCACGTCGGGCTCAAACGCGCGCGAGCCCGGCGAATACCAGGGCCGCCGCACCCCTTCGCTTCGCGACATGAACAGCGAGAGCGAGCGGGACGTGGGTACCCCCAGGGCATGCATCAGCTCCTGGGCCAGAAACTCACGCACGCTGGAGCGCAACACCGCCCGGCCATCGGCGCCGCGGCAGTAGGGCGTGGGGCCGCCGCCCTTGAGCTGAAACTCCCAGCGCTTGCCCTCGAACACCCCTTCAAACACCGAGATCGCCCGGCCATCGCCGTAGCCGTTGCCAGTACCGAACGGGCACTGCTGGATGTATTCCGTGCCGTAGATCGAGAGGGCATAGCCCGTGGCCCAGCCATGGGGGCGCATCGGCCCTGCGGCCACCGTGATGTCGCCGGAGAACAGCCGGCGGAACTGCTCGTCGTGGGCCAGCGCCTCACTGAGCCCCAGTTCAGCGAACAGGGCCTGGCTGTGGGCCACCAGCTCCGGATCGGGCAGCGGCGTGGGCACCACCGGCACGTAGTGGCCCGACACCACCTGGCGGGGCCGGTGGTCGCGGCCATCGGCCCGGGCCCGGGGATCGGGCTGCAGCTGATCCAGCAGCGAATAGTCGGCCCGCTCGGCGAAATCCCCAAATCTGGTGACCCGATCCGCGCTGGACACTGGGGTGGGCACTGTGGAGGGCACTGGTGGCGGAACCGGGCTGGAGGAACCATCCTGGCGAACCTGGGGCGGCGGCGCCTGCCAGCAGATAACCTTGGCAGGGTGTGATAGCGAACCTGCTGGTGATCCAGACACTCCGATTCACTGCAACGGCGGCCCTTCTGGCACTCCCCCTCTGGCTTCCGGGCACCGCCCTGGCCCAGAAGCGGATCCCCAAGCTGCCCGGCTACGACGAGTGCCCGCTGGGCTACGTGAACGACCTCAAGCAGCACTGCAATTCACCGATCGACTACGAGGTGAAGCCCAGCAACGGAGAGCCCTGTGATTCGGGCTGGATGAACATCGGCGCGGGCTATTGCAAGAAGAAAACGCTGGGCATCTTCTGATCCGGGGCCCATCCCCTCAACGCAGGGGGGTGAACGTGTCCTACTGGCCGATCAACCGTCCGTCGACGCCTGGGCCAGCACCGTGACCAGGGCCGTGTCCACGCTCAGGGTGCGCGCCCCCAGGCACACCCGCCGGGCACTCACCGCCTCGGCCAGCTGGATCTCGAAGGGCACGAAGCCGCCCTCCGGGCCGATCATCACCACCGCCGGCACGGGCGGTGCCTCGGCCAGGGCCAGCGGGGCGTCCATGTGGGCCAGCCAGCAGGGCCGGCCGGCACAGATGCCGGACAGCTGGTCCTCCACGAAGGGGCGGAAGCGGCGGTGCAGGTGCACCCGGGGCGCGATCGTGTCGCGGCTGCGCTCCAGCCCAGCCAGCAGCGCCTCCTCAAGGGCGGCCGGCTGCAGCAGCGGGCTCTGCCAGTAGCTCTTCTCCACCCGGGCGCTGTGGAGCAGGTGCAGGTTGGCGATGCCGAACTCGGCGCACTGGCGCAGGATCCGCCGCAGCATCTTCGGCCGCGGCAGCGCCAGCACGATGTCGAAGCGATGCCGGGGCGGCGGCGGATCGGTGAGCGCCACCCGCAGGCGCACCCCCTCCGGCTCCAGAGCCTCAACCAGACCCTGGCCGCACAGCCCGCCGAGCAGGCCCACCCGCAGGCTGTCGCCCACCTCAGCCTGGAGAACCGTGCGGATGTGCCCGGCGCGCCGATCCCGCAGCAGCACGCGATCGGCGTCGATCCAGTCGCCCTGGCGCAGCAGAAGCAGATTCATCCACCGCAAAAGCATTCGCGTTCAGCACAGTGACAGCGCTGCCTGCCAGCCGTTTGATGGCCACAATCCGGGAACGTGCTGTTCCCACCATGCCGAACTCTGACCGCCTGCGGACCCTGGCCATCACGGCCGGCCTGGGTCTGGTTGCGTTCGCCGTCCTGCCCGCTGCCGCCCTGGCCTGCTCCCGGGTCACCTGGACCGGCCCTGATCAGCAGGTGATCACCGGCCGTTCGATGGACTGGCCCTACGGCTTCAATTCCCACTTCCACGTGATTCCCCGCGGCGAGGTGATCGATGGCGCCGGCGGGCTGAACAGCCTGCGCTTCACCAGCCGCCATGGCGCCGTGGTGGTGAGCGGCAGCACCGAGCCCGGCGGCGTGGTGGATGGGGTGTTCGACGGCATGAACGAGCAGGGCCTGGCCGCCAACCTGCTCTACCTGGCCGAGAACGACTTCGGCATCGCCAGCGCCGACACCCGCCGCCCCCGCCTCTCCTTCGCCGCCTGGACGCTGTATCTGCTCAGCCAGTACGGCACGGTGAAGGAGCTGGTGGCGGCCGTGCGGGAGGACCGCATCCAGATCGTGCCGGTGCCGTTCGGGCCCGGCGGCAAGGCCAAGGCCACCGTGCACATGGCCGTGTCGGATGCCAGCGGTGATTCGGCGGTGATCGAATACCTCAAGGGCAAGCCGGTGATCCACCACGGCCGCCAGTACCAGGTGATGACCAACAGCCCGATCTACAGCGAGCAGCTCAAACTCAACGGCTACTGGGTCACCCGCGATCGCAGCAAGGAGCTGCCCGGCTCGATCCAGTCGCCCGACCGCTTCGTGCGGGGTTCCTACTACAACGCGCAGCTGCCGCCCACCAGCGATCCGCGCCAGGCCCTGGCCGGCGTGATGAGCGTGATGCGCAACATCTCGGTGCCCTGGGGCACTCCCGACCCGGAGCACCCCAACATCTCGCCCACCTGGTGGCGCACCCTGCTCGATCAGAAGAACGGGGTGTACTACTTCGATTCCGCCCTCTCACCCCAGATGGTGTGGCTCAACCTGCGCCAGATCGACTTCAGCCCCGGCAGCGGCATCCGCGCCATCGCCATCGAAACCAACCCCTCCCTGCAGGGCAAGCTCAACGCCCAGCTCAGGCCCGGCACAGCGATCCGCTTCCTGGCGCCGAAATCCTGAGTGGCGCCGCAGAATCCACACCGCGCGCCAGGAAGGCAAGTCCACCTGTGAGGCGGTGCCCTTCGATACGTCAACAGCTCCCGCGAGGTTCGTAAGATTTCTTCAGGTTTATTCCCCAACCGCCTCCCATGACCGAATCCACCTCCTCCCCCCGCTTCGGTTTCGTGGCCTTTGCCGAAACCTGGAACGGCCGTCTGGCCATGCTCGGCTTCGTGATCGGCCTGGGCACCGAACTGCTCACCGGCCAGGGCATCCTCGGCCAGCTGGGTCTGGGCTGATGGCGGAGGCCGGAACGCTGCGCTTTCTGCTCGCTCCGGCCGACGCCCTCGCCGCCGACCAGCTCAGCAGCGCCGATCTGGCGATCGTGCAGGGCCAGGGCGTCACCAGCGCCTCTGCCCTGCGCATCGTCGTGAGCCACGACCTGGGCGGACGCTTCCAGCGAGTGTGCGATGCCATCACCCCCAGCTTCGAGCCGGAACGCCTGTGGCTTGGGGTGTACCAAGCCTCGCCCGCCCTCCCCAGCCATTGGCAGCGGCTGGACTGCTTCCCCCTGAGCGAGGCCCGCAACGAGAGCTGCTGGTTCTATCCCACCCACGACGGCCACTACCTCAGCTGGCAGCGGCAGCTGCAGGTGAACCTGGCGCCGGGGCAAGTGGCTGAACCGGCACCGGAGTCTGCTGCTGCAACAACAGAGGACTACAGCCGCGAGGCCATCGCCCTGCTCTGGAGCCTGCTTGCCGACGACACCAGCCTCACCTGCGTGGGGCTCACCTACGCCAGCCGCCGCATCGACTGGCCCCTGAGCCACAGCCAGTGGGCGCCATCGGCCAGCTGGTGCACCTTCTCGGTGGAGTCCAGCCGCGATCAGCCCTTGATCGTGCACAGCCGCCGGGAGGTTTCCCCAAGCCCGGCCGACCAGGAATCGGGCTGACGCCACTAGTGCTGGTGGGATTCCTCCAGCTGCAGGGTGCTCTTGCGGATGCCGGCCTCTGCCAATGCGTTGCGGGCAAGGGCCAGCAGCTGGTCGCCGCTGAGCTGGCCAGCGGCCAGGGCGGCGGGATCGATCACCAGGTGGGCGGTAAGCGCGCTGCGTGAGGTGCTCAGGCCCCACACGTGCAGGTCTTCCACGCTGAGCACGCCGGGCAGCTGGCGCAGGCTTGTCTCCACGGCGCCCAGGTCGATGCCCCGAGGCACCGCATCGAGGTTGAGGGCGATCGCCTCGCGCAGCAGCCCCAGGGCGCTCCAGATCACGGCCCCGCCCACGCCGATGGCCGCCAGGGCATCCAGCCACACCCAGCCCGTGAGCCCCACCAGCAGGGCACTCACCAGCACCACCACCGAAACTGCCGCATCGGTGAGCAGGTGCAGCACCGCTGCCCGCTGGTTGAGGTCGTGCTGGTGATCGTGGCCAAACAGCTTGGCGGAGCCGAAGTTGATCACGATGCCGGCGGCAGCTGCCCAGGCCACCGGCCCGGCGACCAGGGGCACCGGCTTGAACAGCCGCTCGATCGCCTCCGCCACCACCACCGCCCCCGCCCCGAAGATCAGCAGCCCATTGATCAGCGAGGCCATCTGGGTGCTGCGGCCGTAGCCGTAGGTGAAGCGCCCCCCGGCCGGCCGGCGGCTGAGGCGGTCTGCGCCCCAGCCCAGCACCAGCCCCACCACATCGCCGAGATTGTGCAGCGCATCGCCGATCAGCGCCAGCGACCCGAAGGCGAAGCCGATCACCAGCTGCAGGGCGGTGAGGCCGCTGTTGAGCACGATGCTCCAGCGGAAGGCGCGGCCGGCGGTGTTCCTCTCGTCCATGGCTTCCAGCTGCGCTGCTGTTGTATCAGCATGAGGCAAGGACTGGGATCACGTCTCGGAGAAGAGGTGCTCGGGGCTTGACCTTCTCGGCTGTGATCCGGGCCCGGGTTATGCAGCCCGGGGGCTCAAGGAGCGGGAAACGGAACTGGCATATGGCTCGCTGCTGCACTGCGATGGCATTCGCGCCACGCCATCGCCCTGTGAATCGAACACACGCATTTCGGGCGCACCTCCTGGACGCGCACCGGCTCAGGTGATCCCTGGCCGGACTCTCTTGGAGGGCAAGGCTCGGGTTGGCTCCCTTCCTCCCCTCAACCTCAAGCTAGGACCTGCAGCCTCCGGCGGTGGCTCTGGGCGGTACCTGTTTCCGTACCCCCCCTGGATGCAGGATGGAACGGCGTGCTGCCTCGGCGCATTGTTCGTGCGAAAGAGTGGCGAGTGCTGCCACCCCGCCGCCGCCCGCCACCTCCATGCCGCCATCTCCATGCCGCCACCCCTGCGCTGCCACCTGCTGATCGGCCAGCCCGCCAGCGGCAAGACCACCCTGGCCAGGGCCCTGGCACCCCTGCTCACCGCTCCAGGCGCACCCCCGGCGGTGGTGCTCTCCACCGACGCCATCCGCGCCGAGGTGTTCGGCGATGCGGCGGTGCAGGGGCCCTGGACGGACATCCAGCAGCGGCTGCACCAGCGCATCACCGACGCCGTGGCAGCCGGCATCCCGGTGATCGTGGACGCCACCCACGCCCGCCGCCCCTGGCGGCTGGCGATCACCCAGGCGTTGCCGCTGCCGGCGCCGGTGGAGTGGATTGGCTGGTGGCTCTACACCGATCTGCCCACCTCCCTGGCCTGGAACGCCAAGCGGGAGCGGGCTGTGCCGGTGCCGGTGATCCAGGCGATGGCCGCCGCCCTGGCCGATCCCCACTTCGGGCCATCACGGGCGGAGGGGTTTGCGGCGATCTGTGCCGTGGTGCCCACCCACCACAGCGATCTCACGCCGGTGCTGGAGGCGGAGCTGGCGGCCCTGGATCGCCGCATCCGCGGCGCGGCCAACCGCGAGCGCAAGCTCCAGCGCCACGGCTACTCGCGGCTGCTCGATCTGGAGCGGCTGCTGTACCTGATCAAGCTGCTGAGCACCTGGCCCGACCTGGCCGCCAGCGATCCGGCCAGCGCCGAAGAGCTGGAGGCGATCCTCTCGCCCCTGCCCCAGGGGGATCTGGCCGACCGGGCCGCCGCCTTCCTGGGCCGGCTGCATGGGCCCTGCTACGCCGATGCCACCGCCATTCGCGGTGATCTGGACTGGCTGGAGACCAACGGCTTCTGCTCCCCTGCCCCGGTGCAGGCGCCGATCCAGCTGGCGCCCGCGCCGCCGGGGCCCATCCATGGCGGCCTACCGCCCCTGGGCGATGGCCCGGTGTTCCTGCGGGTGTTCACCCTGCTGCGCCACCTGCTGCAGACGCCCTTCGACCGGCCGGCCGAGCACGGTGGCAACCTGCACGAGCACCTGATCGCCGCCACCGCCGCCGTCCCCGGCGGTTACATGCCGGGCGAAATGGCCACCCTGCGCAAGGACCTCGAAAAACTCCTCACCCCCTACGGCTTCCGCAACCGCAACGACAACGTGCGCCACGGCTACTGCCTGGGCACGGCGCTGTTCTCACCGCCACGGTTGCGGGAGCTGCACAACGTGGTGCGCCAGGCGGCCGGCCGCCTGGCCGATCCCTCCGCCCACGACCTGCTGGCCGAACTGGATGAGCGCCTGGGCTGGGCGGGGATCAGCGCCGACGGCCTGCCGCCGGTGCGCAGCTATGCCCGCCATGCGGTGGTGGACACGGCCCTGGTGCGCCGCGAGTCCCTGGCTGCCCCTCGGCGGGCCGAGGCAATCGAGGCGGCGATCGTGGAGCACCGGCGGGTGCTGCTGCGGCGCTTCCCCGGCGTGGGCACCAATCCGGACAGCCTGGATGGGGAGCTGCGGGTGTGGCCCCTGCAGCTGATCTTTCACAACGTGGGCTGGTACCTCCTGTTCGAGGACGACCAGATCGGCCAGGAGCAGGGCCTGCTCCGCAGCGAGCGGCTGGATCGGCTGGCCCTGGCCAGCAGCCATGGCGACCTGCGCCGCAGCGCAGAGCAACACCGCTCGGCCCTGGCCCGGCTGGAGCGGCTGCTGCACCACAGCGGCGGCATTTATCTCGGGACTGATCTGGAGCAGCAGCTGCAGCTGGCCAGCCCCTCGGCTCAGCGGCGCGCCCAGGCGCTGGTGACCCTGCGCTTTTGCTGCGCCCCCTGGGCCTTTGCCTTCATCCGCGAGGGGCTGCAGCGCTACCCGATCGAGCACACCCGCTTCTCCAGGCCACTGCCCGCCGATACCTGGTGGCACCACCCCAGGGCGCCGCATGTGCTGGAGCCCGGCCCCGCAGATGCCAGCCACCCCTACCCGGTGGAGCTGGACCTGCCCCCCTGGACCGTGGCGGCCGACATCGACCTGCGCAGCTGGCTGTTCGCCTTTGGCGGCGGCATCCGCATCGAGAGTCCCGACGCCCTGCGCCAGGAGCTGCTGCAGCGCTGCCGGGAGGCGCTGGAGGCCAACAGTCCCAGCGCCCCAAGGGAGCCTGGGTTCAGGCCATGGCGCCATGCCCGGCCGGACTGAGAGGCAGGATGATCACCACTTCGGCACCCCCGAGCTGGCTGCTGCGGCCAATGAGAAGGTCACCGTGATGATTGGCGGCAGCGGTCTGGGCCAGGAACAATCCCAGGCCCATGCCGGTGGATTTGGTGCTCCTCGGCACCTCCCAGCTGCCGCCGTTGGCAACGTCTTCAGGAAAGCCGGGGCCACTGTCCGCCACCACCACCCGCAGCTGCCCAGGAGTGCGCTCCAGCTCCACAACCAGCTGCCTGCTGCTGGCCGACTGGGCCTCCATCGCCTGGATGGCGTTGCGGATCAGGTTCACCACAGCCGTCTGCAGCTGGGCACCATCCCCCTGGATCATGCAGGGCTGCTCCAGACCTCCATGCCCCACCTGCACATGATGGGCCTTGATCTCGCTGCGCAGATACAGCAGCACGCTGTCGAGCGTTGACGCCAGATCGATGCGGCTGTGGGTCGTTTCCACATTGCGCAGCAGCATGCGCATTCGCTCCATCGTGGTCGCCATCTGTTCGGCGTCGCCGCTGAGCGAGAGCAGATGCTGTTTCAGGCGATCCAACCCCTCGCCATCCCGCCGGGCTGCGAGGTCCTGGCCAACCAGTCGGCACTTGAGCAGGATGGCGGCGAGCGGCTGCTGGATCTCATGCACCACCGCTGCGGCGGTGAGGCTGGTTTTCAGTTTCTGCTCCAACAGCTGCCGGCGACGCTCCTTGTCGTGGGCCTCACGCAGATAGGCCTGCTCCAGGGCCCGGCCCCGTTCTTCCACCTGCTCTTCCAGGGAGCGCTGAATCTGCAGGTTTTCCAGGGCCACGCCCAGCTGTCCGCACAGCAACCCCACCGATTGGGCCAACGCGGCCGAGAACACGCCCCGCTGGTGCCTGTGGACGCCGATGACCATGGCAACCGGCCGAAGTTGCACCAGCACAGGCACCACCAGCAGCGAACAGCAGGCCAGGGGTGCCACGAACGGATCACCGCTCACCCGCGGATCGAGCAGGGCGTCATGGAACACCAGGGGCTGCAACCGCTGCAGGCTCAGGCGCAGCGCGGCAGCGGGCAGCAGCCCCTGGCGCTCCGCCTCCTCCAGGCGCAGAGACGGCAGCACACCGTCGGGTGAGAGGCCGCCCTTGAGCTGCCACTGCCCCTGGCCATCCAGCACCACGATGTGTACATCGGTGGCGCCACTGAGCTGGGCAATCAGGGTGGCCGTGGCCTGAATCAGCTCCGGCAGCGTGCGTAGCCGGCCCAGGTCCTGGCTGGCCTGCAGACGTTCCACCTGTTCCCGGCTGGTGTCGATGCAGGCCCGCAGAAAGGGAAACTCCTCGATCAGCGCCGAGGCCTTGCGGTCGGCACCCCAGCTCCCATAGCGCTGATAGGCCTGCTCCAGCAGGCGCTGGCCGGCTTGCTCCAGGCCAGCCGTGAGGTAGCACCTGCCTGCCCGCTCACAGATGAATGCGGCATGCCAGGGCCGCTGATGGGCGATGGCGTCCCGCAAGGCGCTCTCGTAGAGCTCCAGGGCCTCAAGCCACTGCCCCTCCACCGCCAACCGCTCGGCCTGGAGCAAGAGCGCCAGGTGGCCGAAGTTCCCCGGGGCATCGGCTGCCCGTTCCCGCAGCCACAACAGGTGCTGCTCCAGCGCGGCACCCACATCCAGCCCATGCCGCAGCTGGTCCACCAGGGCCAGTCCCTGGCACAGGTGAATCAGGGCCACCGGGTAGAAGCCGGTGATGTAGGGCTCCAACCTGACGGCTGCCTGCGCATGGCGCTGCAGGGCAGGGCCGTCGCTCTGCAGGGCAGCGGCCAGGGCCCGATGGCCATGGTGGTAGCAGGCCGCCATCGGGTTGGCCTGCTCCATCGCCTCGAGCTCAGCCTCCGTCACCCCCTGCTGCCCCGCCTCCGGGTCGCTGTCCCGCAGGGCGCTGAGCAGGGTGGCGTAAGCCAGGAAGGCCGGCTCGGCATGCCGGTTGCAGCACTGCCGCGCCACCTTGAGGGCCCGGCTGTTCTCCTCGGCCAGCTCCCCCAGCTGCTGGGCGCACTCGAGCACGGCGGCCTGGGTTGTGTAGAAGGTGTAGCAGGCGAACTCCAGTTCGCCGCTGCGGTGCAACTCCTGATGGGCGCGGCGGGCCTGGGCAAGCGCCTGCTCCAGGGGTTCAAACCAGTGCTGGCAGAACAGGCTGAAGACATGGCGGCTGCGGGCTGTTTCCAGTCCATAGGGGCTTGCCTCCCCCAGGGACAGGGCGGTGCGGGCGGCCCGGTAGCCCATGGCGTAGTCGCCCCGGGCAGGCACGCTGGCGAGCAGGGTGCAGGCCAGGGGGTACAGCCGGGTGGGATGGGCATCACCGGCCAGCCACTGGCGGCTGCTGTGCAGCACCAGCCAACAGGCCAGCGGTGGATTGCAGAAGAACGCCGCCGGCACCAGTCGGTTGAGCAGCTTGGGAAGGCTGCCCCCGGCAGGGGAACGGGTCGGCAGCGGCGGCAACCTCTCCAATCCGCCACGGCTCACCGCTGCCGCGAACGCCGCCAGCTCGGCTTCCATGGCCTGTTGAGGATGGTTGAGGGGAATGGCAAGACCTAGCGGAGCGAGCAGCTCGGCCACCAGATCCACAGCCCTCTGGTACCGGCAGCGGTTGGAGAGCGCCATCACCTGGATGGCCGCGGGCTCCAGCAATTGCTGGGGAGAGCAAGCCTGCCGCTGCAGGTCGCCAAACCAGGCATCGACCCGGTCGTAGTCGGCAAGGCAGTAGGCCAGCTGGTGCAAATCCCGCTTCAGCGCAAAGCTGGCGTGGGGGTCCTGCTGCCAGGCATCGGCGGACTGCAGGCTCATGGCCCCCTGCAGGAATCGCTCGGCTGCGGGCAGATTGCCCAGCTCCAGGGCCTCCTTGCCGGCCTGTTGCAGCAAGGCAGCCACCCGCTGGCGCTCCGCTGGGGCCTGGAGCAAGTCCGTGGTTTCCGCAAACTGCTGGGCCGCCAGGGCCGGCTGCTGGGCCGCCAGGAGACGGCGTGCCATGGCCAGCTGCAGACCTGTCCTGTGGCTGTGATCGCCGAAATGGGCAACCGCCTGCTGGAGGCGGTCATGCCCGAAGCCCACCACGGTGTGGGGATCGGCGCTGGCCAGTCCCTCCAACGGGCTGCAGACCAGCAGCCCCTGCCCCAGTGCCGGTGTGAGCAACTCCGCCAGCTGGGCAGGCTGCAGCCCGCTGGCCACGGCCAGCAGGGCCAGGTTGGCCTGACTGCCGAGGCAGGCCAGACACTCCAACACCTCCAGGTTGGCCGCTGGCAGCTGGTCCAGGCAGCCGATCAGAAATGCCACCACATCGCTGCTGGCCAGCCGTGCCTGCAGCTGCTCCTGAGACCACCACCAGCGCCCTTGCGCCTGCTCGATCAGCAGCCCCTCGCGCTGCAGGGCATTGAGCAGCTGGTGCACAAAGAAAGGGTTACCACCACTGCTGCGCGCAATCGCATCACGCAGCTGCACCAGGGTCCTGGCTTCACTCTGCAGCCGGCGGCTGAGCAGACCGTCCACCTGCTCGCTGGTGAGGTTGGCCAACGCGAGATGGAGCGGGGGCACCGGGTGTGCATCGGCGCGTTCCAGGAGCTCGGCCACGCCACTGCCAGGTATCGCAGCAGAGGTCCGGAACAGACCCAGCAGCACCAGCCCATGCAGCTCCGGATCATCCACCAGGCCAGCGATCCACTCCAGGGTGAGTGAATCAGCCCACTGCAGGTCGTCGAGAACGATCACCAGGGGCCTGACCTGTTGCGCCAGGACCCGCAACAGGATCGTGAACAGACTCACGAACCGCAACGGCTGCTCGTAGGGCTCCAGTGGCGTTGGCGCGGGCAACGGCCCGGTGAGGCTCTCCAGTTCAGGAAGCAGGGGCAGCAAGGCGCCACCATCCGGGGTGAGCGCGCTGCACAGCTTCTCGGCCACCACACCTCTGGCCTCAGCTGGGCCAGCAACCAACGCACCGAGCAGTTGGGCCAGGGCCCGCCGGGGTGCCTGGAGCAACCCATCGCTGCCGACTTGCTCGCACTTGCCCAGCGTGTAGCCACCGCCAGCTTGCTGGGCTGGCTCAAGCAGTTGGGCGGCCAGGGCGGTTTTGCCAACGCCGGCATCGCCACTGATCCAGATCAGCTGCAGCGGCGAGCGCCGGGCTCGCCAGAGCGCTCCCTGCAGAGTGTCCAGCTCAGCCTCCCGCCCCACCAGCTCCCCAGCCACCTGCTGTTCAGGCGGGATGGCCAGGGGCAAACCACTGCTCACGTGCTGGGTATCGGGGGATGGATCCAGCACATCCGGCGGTCAGTGGATCCGCTGGATCTCCAGCTTGCAGCATCTGCCTTCATCAACAGCGATGGCAGCCCGGCACGCCTGGTACGGCAAAACAGCGATTCAGGCGATCGGCCTGTCTGGCGAGCACGGGGCAGGCACGGGCCCGAACCATCTCTCGGGCCGTGGGCTGTTGGCTGCTGTGATCACCCATGGGTTGGCTTCATGTTCCCCAAGGATGCCTTGCGAACGCATCGCTATCCATCGCGATCACGTGCTCGGTGATGCCGCGGTGAACAACGGCAGCAGATGCTCATCCCGGGGCGGATCGGCGAACTCTTCCTGGCGCCGGTGCCCAGCGAGTTTCTCGAAGCCTTCCCGGCGGTGGAGGTGGTGTTGCTGCTCAGCGGCCGGTTGGTGAGCGATGACGTCGCGGTGCTGCGCACGGCGGCCGAACAGGGCCTGGCGGGTGCGGATCCTGCCTAGCCATCAGGCCCAAGGGTGGCCGGCAGGTGGCCGGTTTTGACCCAGATGGTGCAGCCCAGGTCACTCCAGGGCCGGTGCACGCTGCCGGGTGGATTGCGCAGCCAGCTGCCGGCCGGGTAGGTGCCGTGCTCGTCCTGGAAGACACCATCCAGCACCACGATCTCCTCACCGCCGGGGTGGCCGTGGGGCTGAAACACCGTGCCCGGCGCCCAGCGCACCAGGGCCACGTGCTCTGAGCCAAAGGCGTGCAGAGGCAGCACCTCCAGCCCGCACACCAGCCCCGGCAGCCAGGCGGCGCTGCCCGTGTCGATCACCAGCCGCCGCTGATCGGCCGGGTGCATCTGCTGCAGCTTCACCAGGATCGTGCAGCCCTGCTCACTGAAGGGCGCGTGGCTGGAGCCCACCGGATTGCGCAGGTAGGTGCCGGCGGGATAGGCGCCCTGCTCATCGGCGAAGGTTCCTTCCAGCACCAGGATCTCCTCGCCGCCGCCGTGAAGGTGGCGCTCGAAGCGACTGCCCGGTGCGTAGCGCACGATCGAGGTGGCCCGGGCCACCTCGCCACCGCGGCGATCCAGAAGACGCCGCTCCACCCCCGCCATCGGCGAAGGCGTCCAGTCCAGGGCGTTGCTGTCCAGCACGGCGCGCTGGCTGAGGTCGGCATGGATCTCCATGGGGGCGATTCTGCTCAGCGACCAGCAACGTCCGGGGATGGGGCGCCAGGTCCTGCGGCTCAGGCCAAAGCAGCCAGGGGGAGCTCCTGGACGGCCTCGTTCAGCAGCCCTCCTCCTGACCTGGCCTCTCTGGTACAGCCGTGGAACGGCGCTGGCATCGGCAGCGTTGCTTCGCTTTGCTGCACCCCAGCGCTTCTCACCGTTGCCGCTCCATGGCCAAGCCCGCCGCCCCCGAGGCCCGCGACGACGTGCTGCTCCATCGGGATACCGGCGCTGCGCTCTACACAACCCGCGCCACGGAGGAGGAAATCGCCCGCGCCAATTCCAGCCTCAGCCGGGCCGGCCAGCGGTCGCGGTTTGTGACCGCCAGATTCCTGATGCATCACCAGCCAATCCAGGAGGGCTGACGCCCAGGGACCGTCGCCGCTGCGAGCTTCGGCCGGCCTCCGTGCGGGAACCCGCCTTGCGCCCTACTTCACATGGCGTTACAGTTCTCGTAACAATCTGAAACAGTCATGACTGAATCTTCTTCTCGCTTCGGCTTTGTGGCATTCGCGGAAACCTGGAACGGCCGCATGGCCATGCTCGGCTTCGTGATCGGCCTGGCCACCGAGCTGCTCACAGGCCAGGGCATCCTCCAGCAGATCGGGCTGGGTTGATCTGCGCCCTGGTTCTGGCGCCCAGACCAGACCAGACCAAACCAGAGGATTCAAGTCTCAGGCTTGCCGCTTCTTGATCCCACCACCACGGAGGACACTCCCATGACCAACACCCCCGCCAACGACCAGTGGTTCCAGAACCGCGCCGAGGAGCTGATCCACATGGAGCAGCTCAAGCGCGTGGAACTGTTCAACGGCCGCGCTGCCATGCTCGGCATCGTGATCGGCATCCTCACCGAGGCGATCACCGGCTCCGGCATCGCTCACCAGATCGGCCTGGGCGCCCTGGTGGATGGCTATGCCGCCTGCCGCACCCAGTTCCTGCCCTTCTGCTTCTGAGCCTCAGGCAATTACCCCCTCTGATGGCACACCCCCCTGGCCTTTGGCCCGGGGAGTTTTCTGGTGGCTACCGGCCCTTGCGGTTGTCAAAACCGCAGCACCGCACCAGCCTGGGGCCGATCCGCTTTGACCGCTCCGGCGACGTGCAGGCCCGCTTCCACGTCTTCCCCGCCGCAGCGGATCAGGCGCCGTGATGGAAATCCCTGCCGCAGAAGGGAGAGTGTTGGCTGACGCTGCTGCAGTGCCTCAACAACCCTGAGAAGCCCGAAGGATCACGCGGGTTTCGGTTTTGGTCCGCGTGTTGCGCAACGTCAGCGTGGCCCTTACCTGGCTGAGTTCCATGTCCACCCTCTTCCAGGTCGGCGTGCGGATGTCAACGCTGTAAGTGCCCTCGGTGGCAGAGAGGTGGCTGCTGCTTCTGGAGTTGATCGCCAGACGGCGTACAGCACCATCAACGGCGATCAGGAGCTCGGCTTGATCACTGCTCTTGGGGGAGGCGGTGGGCGGGGCCCAGAGCAGTTGGCTGCCTCTCCAGTCATCCAGGGTGGTGCTGCAGCCGCGAGGGAGCACGGAATCAGGGAGAGCTGACAGCTGGGGTTTGACCGCCTGGCCCCAGAGCGGTCTTCCCTGCAAGCTGCAGACAAGAGCCACCACGGCCAAAGCCGTCAGTCCATCCCTGATGCGCATCGCCACCATTCATCCACTGGCTGCCTCGGCGCCAATGTGGCCGGGCGCGCAATCGCTGAACACCCCTCACCAGTGGCCACTCGATGGAGGGGCTGCGCCATCAACCGGTGTCCAGCTTCCTGGTCCAGCAGCGCAGTGGGCTCTATTCGGCTTTGGTGCTGCCTGGCCCCTGGCGCCGCCGGCGCCGGCCGGCAATGGAAATCACCACCTCTCATGCTCCCTCAGGCGCGGGCGATCGGCGCTGCACCGGCCCCGCCATCGCGCTGGAACAGGCCATCGAGGTAGTGGCGGCTC
>Ga0207942_1000094_pt1 | contig 25036 bp, 24 predicted proteins | sample LakMenEpi12Oct12_FD_150687 | JGI IMG/M metagenome (GOLD analysis project Ga0207942, IMG submission 150687) | Freshwater microbial communities from Lake Mendota, WI - 12OCT2012 deep hole epilimnion (SPAdes) | ecosystem: Environmental > Aquatic > Freshwater > Lake > Epilimnion/Euphotic zone ... | reverse complement strand
ACAATCACATCGTAATTAGCAAAGATAGGAAAGGAGACCTCAATATTTGGTGCGCTATACGCACTCTCGGGTACTACTAAAAACCGCTCAATCTCATATCCATGTTTTTCAAAGGCGCGCCAGATTGGTCCCCCCAGTGAGACATGATCATGTTCAATAAAGAGTGCGCGCATCAAGATAGTTTATCGCTTGTGTAATTTATATAACTAATCCTAGGCTGAATTACTTCTGTTGCCTTAATCTCAAAATCTGATGGGCCTTTTTAGCTAACTCTGCGCCCATAACAGCAGCCCTTGCCTCGGTGAGTTTTTCACCATCAACAATTAAGTTTAATTGATCAAGATCAACATGCTCAATTACTATTTTATCCTTTCTACCAAAGCCTCTTTTTAACTTCATCGATATCCTCCTTTGCCTCTATTGGTTTTAAGTGGATTATGTAGAGAGCGTCGATAAAAACAATTGCGATACATTCAAGGCGGATGCCATATTGATCAAATCCAACCCAGGCAATCTTTTTATTTCCTTCTCGAGATAACCCTACCTCAAAGCTTTGGTTATTTTCGATAAGGTGGGCAGCACTTTCATCACTGATGCCATAATTACCAATTGACTTAGCAAATCTATATTTCATTGGCGAATAATCGCCAAAAATTACTATTTAAATCTTTGAAAGATAAATTTTTGTGGAAAAGTAAAGAATTATTACAGAGAGTAATTTAGTCTTACAAATAATTACAAAGAGGAGCTATAAAGCCTAGAGAGATTAAACTCATGATGGCCACCAAGCTCTGCCTTAGTTAATTGCCCATTAGCAACATCAATAATTAAGTTATAAATTAACTCACCATTTTCTTCTAGGGTTTGTGTGCCATCGGCGATGGTGCCGCTATTTAAATCGATAATATCTGGAATTGCAGTTGCCATTTGCGTATTTGTTGCCACTTTAATAGTTGGCATTACCGCACTGCCGGTTGGTGTGCCCCGACCAGTAGTAAAGACGGTGATATTTACCCCGGCTGCGCCAAAGCCAGATAATTGTTCAATGTCATGACCTGGGGTATCCATAAAGTAAAGACCTGCTTTACTTGGCGCAATTGCATACTCCAGCACACCAGTAAATTGAGCGTTCCCAGCTTTTTTCGCCGCTCCTAATGATTTCTCCTCTAAGGTAGAAAGTCCACCTTCAATATTTCCGCGCGATGGTTGAGCACCTCTGATATCAATTCCTTCGTAATTAATACTCTTTTCATATCTTGCAACTACATCAATTATTTGCTGGCCTACCTCTTTACTTACTGCCCGAGCTGCAAGTAGATGTTCAGCTCCTAATATCTCCATTGTTTCACCCAAGATTGAGGTAGCACCTTGTTCTACCAACTTATCACTGGCAACACCAAGAGCAGGATTTGCAGTAATTCCAGAGTAAGCATCTGAGCCACCGCACTCAAGGCCTAGGACAATAGCTGAGATTGGTGCAGCAACTCGTTTTTCACCTTTAGCTTGAGCCACCAACTCATTTGCTTGAGTAATTGCTAATTGCTTTAAATTATCAATTGATTTTGCCTGAGTTAATGAGATCTCAATTAACTTAGTTGGGCCATAACTTTTAGCCCGATTTATTACCTCATCCTCAATTGGTGTGCCCAGGGATAAAAAGATAGTGGCGTAAAGATTTGGATTTGTGGCATTACCAGCTAGTGAGTGAATGATGCGCTCATGATCCTTCTCAATTACCTGTGACCAATCATGACTTACCGCTACCGCACCAGTTGCTGACTCTTCAACATCTCTAGCCGCAGCCGATAACATTTGATGCAGCGGCATAATCAAGACATGGTTTCTAAAACCCCATCTACCATCTTCGCGGTGATATCCAGTAAGGCTCATCTACACACTCCTGACCGCTCTGGGAGCAACAATCTCACCAATACCTGATATCTCTGCCTTACTTTTTTCACCATTTGCAACCTTTTTAATCAAATCAATAATCTCAGAACTACTTGCACCCTCTGCTAAATCAAACTCAGAGATTAATGCTTGGTGTAGTGGGCAGGTGGATGCAATATTTATAACTGGAATTAATGGAAAGCCAGAGGGTGGTTGATTCTCATCTGGATAGGAGAGAATTATGTGCACCTTTTGCCCCATCAACTTTGCCATATTGTGCTCACTAGCGGCAGCCTGCTCTTGAATTACTACCTCAAAGCCAGCAGTTGTTAGGGCTGCTTTGATATCTGCGGTATTTGAAATACTGCGGGCAATATCTAGACCAATAATTAACTTATCTACGGCTACCTTTTCACTCTTAAAATTCTCTTGCAGCTGGCGAGCATCTTTTACCCCAGATTCAAAGGTGCCAGTAGCACCCCCAGACTCTTGGATAACTAGTAGTCGAGATAGCTCCTGATTTATCTTTGGCAGTAGCTCTGGTCCTTGAATAGTTTCACAGCCTAGGGATACCACCAAGACAGATTGCACATTTGGATGATTAGCTAACTCAATAAAAAAGTTATCTACCCCCGGCACATCAATGCCAATAATTCCACAACCATTTTGATGGGCAAAGGTAATTGCCCCCACCGCATTTGCAATCTTTCGGCTGACATGAGTTGAGCAAACTACCGATGGCAAAATTAATTGGTGATCGCGCACTCCCACCCCACGACCTTTATGGGCAAAACCAGTAATACTCATTACGACTTTTCCGTTGATAGGCGATCGCCTAAGACGTTGTGGGTATGAACATGCTCACCGCGAGTAATATCTTTTGTGGCATGTCCCATGCGCTCGCCATACTTAATAATGCCATCACCTTTTTTAATATCGGCTGTTGCCACCTTATGGCCTCTCGGAATCATTTGGTTAAAGGTTAGCTTTAAATTATCTTGATCTAACTCTTTGCCAGCTTGCATATCGGTTAAGCAGATTGCAATGTTATCTGCTGGATTTAAGATTAAAACCTGGCGCATAGTTGGCAAGATTACTACCCTTTGTACTTAGCAGTTAACTCAAGGAAGCTTTGGTAATTTCGCGCCAGCTCTGCCCGCTCATCATCTTGCGGGGTGAAGTGATTGGTTTGGGCAATATTTATATCTGATAAGGCTTTGGCTAAATCATTATCTTGGGCATTATGGCTGGCATAGGCGAGCATGGCAGCGCCAATATCACTGCCACTTTTAGCCATAATCACTACCTGCTTATTCATAACCGTTGCTCTGATTTGGCTAAGTAGATTTGATTTACCACCACCACCGACGGTAAATATTTGAGAAGAGATACTTGCGCCAGCTTTTTCCAATAAATCATAAGCATACTTTTCGGTAAATGCGATCGCCTCCAATATTGCTCGATACCTTTCTACCTCACCGCTGGCCAGATTACTGGCTAGCTTTGGCATCTGGGTAGATAAAAATGGAAATCGCTCACCAATAGCTGGCAGTGGATAGCAGACCATATTTGCTACCCCAAATTGCGTAGCTTTTTGATTCCAATTATCAATATCGCTAGCAAACTCTTTATAACTTATGCCACCAATATTGCTAGCACCACCAGCTAAGTATCTATCTTTCGGTAGTAGGTGAGAGTAAAAAGCGGGGCCGCTAATATTTTTAATACTTACCGCTTTAATCACCATGGTGGTGCCAAGTGAGGTAACTGAGCCATTAGCTCCGGCGGCAGAGATTTGCGCAGTGCAACCATCGGTCATGCCGGCATAAATTGGAATTTGATCTAGCCCTAATTGATCTGCAATCTCTTTACTTAAAGTAGCTAATTTACTTCCGGGCGGCTCTAATTTAGGCAGCTTTAGATTTAATGCCTCCGCCGTACTTAGCGCAGCTGGAGAGTAGGAGATATTTTCTAGATCCACCCCAATCTTTAAACTATGGCTGCTATCGGTGGCAATTTGGGCAAGTGGGGTAGAGCTTAAATAAGAGATGACAAACTCTGGGGTGTTTGCTAATAAGAAAGGTCCAGGCTGATTTGCTTGGGCAATTATTTTCTCAGCCCGGCCTAATACGGAAGTAGCCCTGCCATCGTTATACATCGCCGCATCTGCAATTGGCTCACCCTTTTCATTGGTGATCACAAAGGTGCCACTGGTAGCTGAGATACAAAGGGATACTGCACTTAATTGTTTTTCAGTAAGTATCTTACCTACCTCACTTAATACCTTACTTACTGCAGCTATCCAGCTGCGCACATCTTGCGTTAATCTCTTATCATCTCCTGCCATCACCTTAGCAAGTGGTGCGCTAGCTTGGGCGTATGCTGCGCCACTTTTATCAATGGCTACTGCTCGAACATTTTCGGTGGCAATATCGATGCCGATATAAAGATCTTTATTCATAACTTACTTATAAGTTGGGTAAGGTTGGTTAAATCATCAACTGTGATATCTGCTTGCGCTAAGTCGGCCGGACTTGGATCTGGATTTGCCTCACCGCGCCTTACCCAAACAGTTTTCATTCCCAATTTTTTTGCCGGCAAGACATCGGTATCGATGCGATTGCCAATATGGATAATTTGATTAGCAGGGGTAGCTAATTTACTAATGGCAAGTTCAAAGATCGCCGGATTTGGTTTTTCAATACCGACAATAGCTGAGACGCCTAGAAAATCAATCAGATCATAAATTTGATCTGCCTTTAATGACTCCACCACCGAGGCTGGTTGGTTTGCCACGATGCCTATTTTTACACCCGTACTCTTTAACGCAGTAATACTTGCTTTACTATCTTGATAGAGATCATCAGGAGTGAATAACCAATTTTGGGTAGCAATCTTCATTAACTCATCTCGTTTTTCAAGTGAGCCTAAGAAGTGCTCACATAATTTGCTACGCAGTGAGCCAGATTGGGATTTTAAGTGCTCCTGATAAACCTGATCAAAGGCGGCTTGCTCAACCCCAGTTGATAATTTATTTAACGCAGTAAAGACAGCTCGCTTAAAGACATCATCTGAGTAGATAACCCCACCAATATCAAAGGTAACTGCAAGTGGTTGCATTATCTCTTTAGTTATTTCTTTTTTTGCTCAGCGAGCATCTTGCGTCGCAACAACTCATCTGGTCGAAAGGCGATCGCTTCTGCATCTTTTTTAGAGATAAAGTTAATTCCGCCACTAGATAATGCGCCAACTCTTACCTTGGCCGCCTTAACTGCAATCTGGGTCGTGGAGAGAGCTTCATTACTAACTGAGCCAAAGGTGCAAAGCCCATGGTTTCCTAAAATAATTTGGCCAGGAGATCTCTCATATTTTTTCTGATACTTAAGTACACCCTGATAAACCCCAACTCCAAGAGCTAAACCAGGGGATTCATAGGGCAGAAATAGTGGCACTGGTCCACAAACAACTGCTTCATCTGGGAAAACTGTGCCGCTGTAATGTTTAGCTGCATCTTTACTAGCAGCTAGGGCAACAACTGGGGTTGGGTGAGTGTGAAGTGACCAGGTGGCATCCATTAATGCAAATGCCACTACATGCACCATAGTTTCAATACTTGCTTTGCGAATCTTGCCATCTGGAGTGGTAGATGATTTAAGAATTTGATCAAAGGCTTGATCTAGTTTTTTTGTCACCCCACCTTTGCTGGCATCTGCTAGCAGCTGTGAACACTTTGCTAAATCTAAATAAACCCAATCCTCATCGGTGGCCTGCCCCATAACTACACCACTTGCTTTAACTAAAAAGCGATTTGTACCTGGCTCAACTACGGCGATGTTGCCTTCCGCCACAATAGTTAAATCCGCCTCAGGTGATCCGGTGACTCTAGCTAAATTAGTTAACTGCGAGATTAATTCACTCACCGCATATCCTCCTGAGTTAATTTTTCATATCGAGTGCGAACTTGAGCAATTGTATTTGGATTTATCCCTGCGCTGGGTAGAAATTTCTTTAAACCTAAATTGCTGTTTTCAATCATCTTTCGAGCGGAAATCGTATCTGTTAAGTGCGGCTGCATTCCCAGGGCAATCGCAGAGACCATGGCATTTCCTAGTGCGGTTGCCTCCACTGGACCGGCAATTACTTGCCGGCCCGAGATATCTGCGGTTAATTGGCATAGGTGTTCATTTTGGGATCCGCCACCAACAATATGAATTGCCGGCATTGGCAGATTACTAAGTATGGCCAAGCTGTCGCAGGTCTTGGCATATTGCAAGGCCAAGGATGCAAATACAGTTTGGGCAATCTCACCTGGGGTAGTTGGAATTTTTTGGTTGGTATTTTTAGCAAATCTTTGAATCCGCTCAATCATGCCCCCGGCGTGGATAAATAAAGATGCATCTACAAATATTAAAGTGGCAAATGGATCTGCTACCTGCTTTGCTTGCTCAACTAATTGGGCATAACTTAATTCAATGCCACTCTCTTTTAGATCTCGCCTTACCTCTTGAATTAACCAAAGACCCATAATGTTTCTAAGTAGGCGAATACTTCGATCATAACCACCCTCATTGGTAAGGCGCTCATTCATAGTTATCTCATTTACAACTGGTGTTGATAACTCAACGCCAAGTAATGACCAAGTGCCACTTGAGATATAGGCACTACCTGGTGAAAGCAGGGGTGTGGCAAATACAGCGGATGCGGTGTCATGACTTGCGGTGGCAATACATTTAAGTGGACCAATGCCAGTTTTATCTTGCAGCTCTTTTTTTAACTCACCTCTTATAGTTCCTGGATCTTCAACCTTGGTAAAAATATCAAGTGGAATTCCTAAATCCTTAGCTAAATTTTCTGCCCACTTATCACTTACGACATCATATAAACCTGAGGTAGATGCAATGGTGTACTCAGTGCCAACCACACCAGTTAGGGCATATAAAACTAGATCTGGCATAAATAATAAATGCTTAGCTTTTTCAAACTCATCTGGTGTTTGCTGGGCAATAGCTAATAATTGATAAATTGAGTTCACCTCTAGTAATTGACAACCACTTTCAAAGTGCAATCGCCTTTTTCCAACTAACTTTTCAGCCTCAGCTAACATGCCATCAGTTCTATGATCGCGATGGCTAACTGGTAATTCAATTATTTCACCACTCTTATCTACCAACCCAAAATCTAATCCCCAAGTATCAACCGCTAGCGCCTCATATGGCCCGCTTTCACTTGCCTTACTTAATGCGATCACGACCTCATCAATTATCTTTGGAAAATCCCAGCACCTTCTATTTCTAGAATCGGTTTTAACTGGGGTTAAAAATCTATGGATCTCTTGGGTGGAGATTTGATCATCAATACTTACCGACATCAATCTGCCAGATTCAGCACCCATATCCAGGGCCAGATAGCGCTTCATAGCCTCACACTCTTCCGCACTAGAGCACCTATCGTCTACCTACTCTATTAGCACCAAATAAGTAAGTACTGGATCAAAACATCTGTCCAGATTCTAAGATGGCAACAGGTTGGGATTACTTTTTTGTTACTAATCGATGCTGAGAATGATGTCCCATATCTAGGAAAGTCGAGCCGTTGGCGGTAGGGTCAGCGAGAGATTTTGCCATCTGTATTGTTTGAACACAGACTAGAACGGAGTAGTAGTGGTTAAAAAGGGTGATCTTCTTCTAGAGATGAATAAGGTGCAAAAGAGATTCGGTGGCGCAGTTGCCCTCCGAGGAACTGACCTAAAGATCAGAGCAGGTGAGATTCACGCCCTCCTAGGTGAGAATGGCGCTGGAAAATCCACCATGTTAAAGATTCTAGCTGGTGTGCATGTTAATGATGGCGGCACAATTAAATTAGGTGGTCAAGATTTTATTACTGGCTCACCACAAGCCTCAATTGAACAAGGAATTGCCGTTATTTATCAGGAGCCATCTTTGTTTTTAGATTTATCGCTGGCAGAAAATGTCTTTATTGGTCGCCAACCTAAAAAGGGAAAGATTATTGATTGGAAGTTTGCGCAATCTGAAGCAACTAGATTATTTAAAGAGCTAGGTGTTGAGTTAGATCCAAAGCGACAAGCACGCGGTCTTTCAATCGCTGATCAACAGGTAGTTGAGATTGCTAAGGCGCTATCGATGAATGCAAATATTATTTTGATGGATGAGCCAACTGCAGCACTGTCTGCCTCTGAGGTTGAGCGATTAATGACAGTTATGAAATCGCTGAAGGCGGCAAATAAAGCGGTTATCTTTGTTAGCCACCGCCTAGATGAGGTATTTGCAATCTCAGATTACATAACAGTAATGCGAGATGGGGCAACAGTTTCTGAAGCCAGCGTAGGGGATACAAATTTGCAAAAAGTTATTAAGGATATGGTTGGTCGAGAGCTAACTGAATTGTTCCCAAAGACTGAAAATAAGATTGGCGCAGTAGTACTTGAAGTAACTGATCTAACTAATCCGGCTTACTTTAGAAATATCTCATTTAATGTGAAAAAAGGTGAGATTGTGGCATTAGCGGGTCTAGTAGGTGCCGGCCGTTCGGAGGTGGCTCGAGCAATATTTGGTGTTGATAAGTATGAGTCCGGATCGGTAAAAATTAATGGTGAAGTACTGCCAGCTGGTTCACCAGTTGCCGCCATGGAGCGCAAAATTGCCTTAGTGCCAGAGGATCGTCGCCAACAGGGTTTATTTATGATTGCCGGGGTTAATCGAAATATTTCAATGGAATCATTTGGAAAACTAACTGATCGTGGCTTACTAAATTTTAAGCGAGAGCGAGAGTTAACTAATACCTGGCGCGAGAAGCTAAGTATTAAGTTTAATAATCAGGCAGATCCAGTTGATCGTTTATCTGGTGGAAATCAGCAAAAAACTGTATTGGCCAAATGGTTAGCAACAGATCCAGATATATTAATTGTGGATGAGCCAACTCGCGGAATTGATGTGGCGACAAAGGCTGAGGTGCACAGATTAGTTAATCAGGCAGCTAGCGAGGGTAAAGCAGTCTTGATGATTTCATCAGAGTTACCTGAAGTTTTGGGTATGGCAGATCGGATAATTGTTATGCGAGAAGGTCGCCAAGTTGCTGAGTACTCAAGAAAAGAAGCAACTCAAGAAAAAATTATTGCCGCTGCTACTACCGGAAAGAAGAGTGCTTAAATTATGGATCTATTAAATAAGTTAAAGCCATCTAGCCGGGAAGCCAGCCTTGGCATAATTTTGTTAATTGCCATTGGAGTTACTGGTTTAATCAACCCACGATTTTTAACTGGCGATGGCACTAGAGATCTTCTTACATCTACATCTGTTGTAGCACTCTTAGCAATTGGCATTACACCAGTGGTGGTAATGCGACACATCGATCTATCTATTGCTTCCACTGTTGGTCTTACCGCCTGGTTAATTGCAGATATCTGTGCAAAAAATCCAGATTTCACCTGGGTGCACTGCTTCATCATTGGACCAGTAGTTGGCGCTCTAGTTGGAGTTTTAAATGGCCTACTAGTTGCTGGCTTAAGGTTGCCTTCGCTGGTGGTAACCCTGGGAACTTTATATATTGTTCGAGGTTTAGTTTATGTAATCTCAAACTCAGTTGATTACAACGCACAAGAGATGCCACCTAGCTTGATTGAAGATCTAGGTCAGAAAGTATATTTTGGCTTGCTGCCATTTACTTTCTCACTGGTAATTATTTTTATGGTTTTGGTTGCTTACTATATGAAGTATGCAAAATCAGGTCGCGATGCTTATGCAATTGGTAGCAATCCACCAGCTGCAGATTTAGTGGGTCTAAAGGTATTTCGTCGAACCTTCTTAGCATTTGTGTTCTCCGGTGCGATGGCTGGATTGGCTGCAGTATTTTATTTAATGCGCTTTGCCCAAGTTGATTCCACCGCCTTTTACGGTCAAGAGCTAGCAGTCGTAGCTGCTTGCGTAATTGGTGGCGTATCAATATTTGGTGGCACCGGCACAGTAGTGGGCGCCGTAATTGGTGCGCTATTAGTGCAAACTATTCAAGGCGGATTAGCTGCTCTTGGCGTAGATGCATTCTGGAAATCTGCGATCAATGGTCTACTACTTATTATTGCAATCTATGCAGATCGTGTTCTGGCAGTTAGAAGTGAGAAACGGCTCTTACAACAAAGAATTCGGGAGAGGACCTAATCATGGCTATATTTCCTAAAGCTGTTCCAGTGCGTAAAAGTTGGGACACAGCAATCATCGTATTGCTATTTGTAGTACTTGTGCTGGCATCTGTTACTACTGATAACTTTTTGACTGCACTTAATTTTTCTTATATTTTCTCAAATACCAGCGAGATTATGATCATCGCCTTTGCCATGTTATTTATGATTATTTTAGGTGAGATTGATCTTTCCGTGGCATCTATCTTGGCGCTAAGTAGTTGCATGCTGGGCTGGAGTTATGCCCAAGGTGCACCAATTTGGCTAGCAATGATTATCTGCCTAGCAGTTGGAACTCTTTGTGGATTTATAAATGGATTTTTAGTAACCAAGTTAGGGCTTGGCTCATTGGCGGTAACTATTGGCACCTTAGCGTTATACCGTGGTGTTGCTAATGGAATTATTGGTGAAAATACCGTAAGTGAGTTCCCAGAGTTTTGGACAAGTTTTGGCTTTGATACCTTTGGTACAACATTTGTGCCAAAGACTCTGCCGATGATAATTGTTTTTGGTATTTTCTTTGCATTCTTACTACATCGCACGCCATTTGGTAGAAGAACACTTGCCATCGGCCAAAGCCCAGAAGCAGCTAAGTTTGCTGGTATTAATGTAGTTCGACACAAGATGATTGTCTTTACATTCACTGGCTTTATGTCAGGTGTAGCTGGCATGGTTTACACATTCCGCTTCTCTACCTCACAAGCTGATAATGGTGTGGGCTTAGAGCTGTTGGTTATTTCAGCTATCTTGCTAGGTGGGGTATCTATCTTTGGTGGCATTGGAACTATTTGGGGAGTAGTAGCTGGTGTACTTCTAGCTGGTTCAGTTGAATCCTGGCTTACTCTGCAAGAGATTAATGCGCAATGGCGAACAATTGTTACCGGTATTTTGTTGTTAATTTCTGTAGCTGGACCAGTGCTAGTTGCGAAGAGTAAACAGCGAAGAGAGCGCAAAGCTTTAAAGAGCTAGGCCATGCAACCGCTTTTGCTTGGGGTTGATGTCGGAACTACTGCCACAAAAGCTGTATTAATAAACCTAGCGGGTAAATTAGTTGCGCAAGGCAGAGCTGAATACCCAACTATCCATTTGCAAGCAGGCTGGGTAGAGCAGGATGCAAATCAGTGGTGGCTTAGTTTTTGTAAAGCAACCGCAGAGGCGATCTTGCAGGTTCCAGATGCAACTATTACCGGCGTAGTCATCTCATCCCAAGCTCCTACATTATTAGCAGTTGATAACACCGGTAGCCCAGTTAGAAATGCATTGATTTGGATGGATCGCAGGGCGCAAGCACAGGCTGATCAACTAAAGAAAAAATTTCCAAATCTGTCACAACTAACCGGTAATCTATCTGATCCATATTATGTAGCGGCCAAAATAATGTGGCTTAAGCAAAATGAGCCAGAAAACTATGCCAAGAGTAAGTTTTTCTTACAAATCCCAGGTTACTTAAATTATAAATTAACTGGCAAATTTAGTTTGGATTCAGCCCATGCTTCACTCTTACAACTTAGAAATGCCGATAACAAAAATTGGGCAACTGAGGTGTTAGATTTTATTGGCCTTGATGAATCAAAGTTTCCACCAATTGGCCTAGCAAGTGATTTATTAGGTGAGGTAATCCAAGAAAATGAGGCAAAAATTCCAGTTGGTACACCAGTTTACTTTGGCACAGTTGATGGCTGCTCGGCTGCGGTAGAAACTGGGGTAATTGATCCAGGTGTAGTCGCGGAGATGACTGGCACTTCAACAGTATTAATTATGCCAACTGATGGTAATAATTTTAATGATGCCTTTGTGGCCATTGATCATGCGATAGCAAATCGACAACTTCGACTTGGTGCGATGGTAGCTGCCGGGGCAAGTGTTTCCTGGCTAATGACAAATATTTTAAAAGATCAAAACTCAATGCAGGAGCTGACCCAAATGGCTACTGAGGTAGCACCAGGTTGTGAGGGATTGATTTTCTTGCCGTACATGATGGGTGAGCGAAGTCCGATTTGGAATACAAATGCTAGAGGAGTGTTCTTTGGCTTAACTTTAACCACCACACCACAAATGATGTTTAGGGCAGTTTTAGAAGGAACTGCATTTGCCTTAGCTCACAATGTTGAGATCGGAAAACAATCTGGCATAAAAATCGATGAGATCAGAAGTATTGGCGGTGGCAGTAAGAGTGAGCTTTGGAATCAAATCAAAGCTGATGTTTTAGGGCTACCAATTGCCATCTTGAAAGACTCAAGTGGGGCAGCGGTTGGCGATGCTTATTTAGCCGGATTAGGTTCTGGAAGTTTTTCAGATATTAGAGATGTAATAAACTCAACTGTGAGCATTGAAAATCGCTACCTGCCAAACAAAACTAAGCATGATTACTACCAAGAGCGGTATGCCAGATTTAGAAATCTATATGAGAGTTTAAAGGGTGAGTTTGATGCCTCTGCTGCCTCAGCCAACTTTATGGGCAAATAAATGAAGGTATTTATTACCGCCCGGATTGATCCTGATCAAATAGATCGATTAACGGCAAATGGCTTTGAGGTTGAACAGGGTGGCTTTGGTGTTACCGGAGTTAAGTTAGATCAGGATCAATTGATTGCAAAATTTAAAGATATAGATGTAGCGATTATTGAGTTTGAAAATATTACAGGTGAGATTCTAAAAAGTGGTTCTAGCTTAAAGATTATGGCATGCCTGCGAAATGAGCCAGCGGCAAGTACGGATATTGTGGCTGCATCAAAGTTGAATATTCCAGTTTTATTTACCCCAGGTAGAAATGCAGTCGCTGTGGCTGAGTACACAATCGGTTTAATGCTTTCAGTTGCCAGAAGTATTGCCACTACCCATCACCTACTTAGATACACCGATGAATTAACCTCAGTTTCCTATAGCGATAAGGCAGGTGATCGCAAAGCGGTTACCTCTGAGTGGAGCATGGACCTGGATGCACCATTTCAAAGATTTCAAGGTGAGGAGTTAATGGGTAAAACTGTTGGCTTAGTAGGTGCAGGTTTTATTGGTCAAGAGATTGCAAAACGCGCTAGCGCACTTGGGATGAAATTAATTGCCTTTGATCCATATGCCAACGCAGATCAATTAGCTAAGCTTAATATTGAATTAGTAGAGCTAGATAAACTTGCTGGCGAAAGTGATTTTGTAGTTATGGCAGCAAAAGTCACGCCAGAAAGTACTGGAGTATTTTCAGCTAAAGCTTTTTCACAAATGAAAAAAAGTGCTTACTTCATAAATACCGCCCGGGCCGCCCTGGTAGATTATGCAGCTCTTTATAAAGTATTAACTGAAAACAAAATTGCAGGTGCTGCCCTGGATGTCTACCCAACCGAGCCCCTGCCAAGTGATTCCCCGCTTCGAAAACTTTCAAATGTCGTACTAAGTCCACATTTAGCCGGGGCAACAACTGGGGTGGTAAAGCATCATTCAAAGATGGTGGTTGATGATCTATTATTAATTAAAGCAGGTAAAATTCCAAGTAGAGTTGCAAATCCAGAAGTTATGGCTGAGTTTATAAAAAAGGGTGGTTTAAAGTGAAGGTGGCATTAGTAACTGGTGGGGCCACTGGTATTGGTGCGGCCACAGTCTCTGCCCTGGCAGCTGATAACTTAAGTGTTGCCCTGCATTACTCAAATAGTAAAGAGGCTGCGATTAAATTAGCTGATCAATTAAAAAGTAATGGGGCGAAAGTTGAAATCTTTCAGGCAGATTTAACCCAAAAGGGCAGTGCTGAGGAGTTAGTTAAAAATGTAACAGGCAAGCTTGGGGCGATAGATATCTTAATTAATAATGCCGGGCTGATGAGTGATGAAAGTATTACCAAGATGAGTGATGAATTATGGGATGAAGCGATAAATTTAAATCTATCAGTTGCTTTTAAATTAATTAGAGCAACAGCTGATCAGATGGTGCTAAATAAATGGGGAAGAATTGTTAATGTTTCCTCACAGGTAGCATTAACTGGTTCGGCCAATCATGCCCATTACGCCGCCGCAAAAGCTGGATTATTAGGTTTAACATATTCGGCCGCAAAAGAGTTTGGAGCAAGTGGGGTAACTGTTAATGCGGTACTGCCCGGCAGAATTGAAACAAATATGATTGCTCAAAGATCTGATGGGCGAATGGATGAGTGGTTAAAACAAACACCACTTGCTCGCTTAGGAAAAGCTGAGGAAATAGCTAGCATGATCGCTTTCTTGATATCTGAGAAAGCCTCCTATGTAACTGGGGCAGCCATCAATGTAAATGGCGGATTGGTGATGGGCTAGGCTCAAATCACCCCGCTTATCTGCGGTACGGCAACCTAAATGTTATAAATCCGACTTGCAAGTAATCAGCCTTGGCAACTAAGTTTGCCCAGCAGTCCTAGGAGTCGTAGCTACTTTCCTAGGCCTACTTGCAAGGCCAATCAAGGTCTTGTAATCCCAATCGGAAGGAACTACTTTGAAGAAAGTACTCTCAGCAATTGGTATCGCCGCTCTTGCCGCAACAGCTTTTGTTGCAGCACCAGCACAGGCTGCTACCAAGTTAAAAATCGCTCACATTCCTAAACTAGGAACAATTGGATATTTCCAAGCTGCCCACAAGGGTGTAGAGCGTGCATGTAAAGAGTTGAAAGCTTCTTGTTCATACAAGGGCCCAACTGAAATTACTGCAGCAGCACAGGTAAAAGAAATTAACGCAGCTGTACAAGGCGGATTCAACGTATTAATCGTTGCTGCTAATGACAAAGATGCGCTAGTTCCAGCACTTAAGGCAGCAATGAAGAAGAGGGTAACAGTTGTTACTTATGACTCAGATGTTGCTCAAGCTGGTCGTTCAGTATTCGTAAACCAAGCTTCATCAGAAGGTATCGGACAAGCTCTTGCTAAGTCTGCTTCTGATCTTGCTGGTGGTTCAGGTGATATCGCGATCCTTTCAACAACTCCAGATGCAACCAATCAGAACGTATGGATTGATTACATGAAGAAGGAGCTTGCTGCTAAGTATCCAAATGTTAAGGTTGTAGCAACTGCTTACGGTCTAGATAAGCCAGAAGAGTCAACAACTGAGACACAAGGTCTAATTCAGAAGTACCCAACCATCAAAGCAATCGTTGCTCCTACATCAGTAGGTATTGTTGCTGCAGCTAAGTATGTTTCTGGCTCAGCTTCAAAGGGCAAGGTATTCGTAACTGGTCTAGGTCTTCCAAATGACATGAAGACTTACATCAAGGATGGTTCTGGAGCTCAAGCATCTCTATGGGATGTTGAAAACTTCGGATATGTTGCTGTTCAGGTTGCTAACTCAATCGTGAACAAGAAGCAAAGCGTTAAGGTCGGAGCAACGATCAAATCCGGCAAGGGTGATAAGGGTCTAAAGACTCGTACAGTTATCAAGGGTGCAGTAGGAAACGAAGTTATCCTAGGCCCAGCAACTGTGTTCACTAAGGACAACGTAGACCAATTCAACTTCTAATTTAGAAGTTTAATTTCGTCTTACTAAATAGGGCGGCCTAGAAATAGGCCGCCCTATTTTTTTATTTGCTGTTTAAATACTGATATTACTTTTGGAAAAGTTGGACACCCCTGAAAAAGAGTGAAAGAATGGGCGTATCTTAAAAGAATTTCATCATTTACTTTAAGGAGCATTTAATGCCAGCAGCAAAGCAAATTGAATTTGGTGGTCATGCTCTAGTTTGGGTAGGGGATTGGTCGCCAACTAGTGCCCGGGCTGCAATCAGCTCTGCGGCTCGTAATGGGTATGACTACATAGAGCTAGCAATATTTGATCCATGGAATTTTGATACTAAATTAACCAAAGATTTATTACAGGAGTTTGGATTAAGAGCGCATGCCTCATTAGGCCTATCAGCTCATAATGATGTGACTAGTACTGATCCAGCAATTGTTGCTAAGGGCGATGAGCTACTTAGAAAAGTCGCAGATGTATTACATGAGCTAGGTGGTACCGAGTTGTGTGGGGTGATCTACTCAGCTCTGGCTAAGTATCCATCTGCTGCCACGAAAGAGAATCGAACCAACTCAGTTAAAGCAATGCAACGGCTGGCAGATTACACAGCTGATAAGGGCATCAACATTGATCTAGAGGTAGTTAATCGGTATGAATCAAATATTATGAATACCGGTATGGAAGGTTTAGATTTTCTAGATGAGGTAAATCGGCCAAATGCCTTTTTACACCTTGATACCTATCACATGAATATTGAAGAGGATGGCATGCAAAAATCTGTGATCGCAGCTGGTGATCGACTGGGCTATGTTCATATCGGTGAGAGCCATCGCGGATATCTTGGTAGTGGCAATGTGGATTTTGATTCATTTTTTAAAGCCTTAAAGCAGATTAATTACAAAGGCCCAATTACCTTTGAATCCTTCTCATCTGCGGTAGTAGATCCATCGCTATCAAATACTTTATGTGTTTGGCGAAACCTATGGAGTGATTCCGATGATTTAGCCAAAAAATCCCTAGATTTTATGAAGGCTAGGTATTAATTAATGGAGCGTGTTTGTTTTAGATTACAAGTTCGCAAAGAGAAAATGGATGAGTATGTCAGACGACATGCTCAAGTCTGGCCAGAGATGCTGGCAGCGCTTAGTCAGACCGGCTGGCATAACTACTCTTTATATTTAGATCGAAATGATGGCACCCTAATTGGATACTTAGAGACACCATCACTTGCTGCGGCAAAAGCTGGCATGGAGAAGACTGAGATTAATGCCAAGTGGCAGGCGGAGATGGCTGAGTTTTTTGTGGCATTAGAGGGCAAGCGACCAGATGAAGGCTTTTTGCAATTAGAAGAGGTATTTCACTTAAATTAATAAAGTTTTTTCCATCAACTAATAAAAAGGGAGAATAAGAAAATGGCATCAGCAAAAGAGGCAAAGGAAGTACTTAAGCGCTTCTATATTGAGACTCCATCCTGGGCGTATGGAAACTCCGGTACGCGCTTTAAAGTCTTTGCTCAACCTGGTGTGCCACGAGACCCATATGAAAAGATTTCAGATGCTGCGCAAGTACATAAGTACACCGGAGCTGCTCCGGCAGTTGCCATGCATATTCCCTGGGACAAGGTTGATGATTACGCAAAGTTAGCAAAGCATGCAAAAGATAATGGTGTCTACCTGGGCACAATAAATTCAAATACCTTCCAAGATGATGATTATAAATTTGGTTCTGTATGTCACTTTGATAAGAAGATCCGTCAAAAAGCGGTTGATCATCTACTTGAGTGCGTAGATATTATGGATATCACGGGGGCTAAGGATCTAAAACTTTGGTTTGCCGATGGTACTAATTATCCAGGCCAAGATGATTTAGCTGGCCGGCAAGATCGCCTATTTGAATCCCTACAAAAAGTTTATGATCGCATTGGCGATCACCAGAGAATGTTGCTGGAGTATAAGTTTTTCGAACCAGCTTTCTACTCAACCGATGTGCCGGACTGGGGTACCTCTTACGTGCACTGCCTAGAGTTAGGTCCGAAGGCAAGTGTTTGTGTGGATACTGGACACCATGCTCCTGGTACAAATATTGAGTACATAGTTGCATTCTTACTTCGTCGCAAACGTCTGGGCGCATTTGATTTTAACTCAAGGTTTTATGCCGATGATGATTTAATAGTTGGCGCAGCAGATCCATTCCAATTGTTTAGAATCATGCATGAGGTAAATCAAGGTGGTGGCTTTGATAAGGGAACTACTGTTTCTTATGTACTAGATCAATGCCACAACATTGAGCCTAAGATTCCAGCACAGATTCGCTCCATAACAAATGTGCAAGAGGCGGTGGCAAAGGCATTACTAGTTGATGCCGATGCACTTAAGAAAGCACAATTAGCCGGAGATGTATTAGGTGCTAATGATGTATTAATGAATGCCTACAACACAGATGTCAGAGATTTACTTGATGAGTTGCGAGGTGAGCAAGGATTAGCACCAGATCCAAAGAGTGCTTATGCTAAGAGTGGATACGCTGAAAAAATTGCTGCCGAACGAGTCGGCGGCGCACAAGCTGGATGGGGAGCTTAATGTCGACACCAAAGGTTGTAAGTGAATTACTAGCGCGCAGTAATCGCCTAGGTTCAGAGCCTAGATTTACTAATTACGCTGGCGGTAATACTTCAGCTAAGGGTCAGGTTAAAAACCCAGCAACTGGCAAAGAGAGTACTGTGCTTTGGGTTAAAGGCTCAGGCGGTGATCTTGGTACCTTAAAAGAGGCAGGTCTGGCTGCATTAGATTTAGAAAAATTTAAGGATCTAAAAAATGTTTATCCTGGCGTTGAGCGCGAGGATGAGATGGTTGCACTCTTTGATTACTGCTCATTTGGTAAAGGTGGAGCTGCACCAAGTATTGATACCTCAATGCATGGCTTAGTTGAGTTTGATCATGTTGATCACTTACACCCTGATTCAATTATTGCCCTTGCCACCTCCAAAGATGGCCAGAAGTTAACAAATGAGTGTTTTGGTGAAGAAATTTTATGGGTGGATTGGCGCCGGCCTGGTTTTCAATTAGGGCTTGATATGGCAAAGATTGCCGCTGAAAATCCAAAGGCAAAGGGTTGTGTCCTAGGTGGTCATGGTTTAACTACTTGGGGAAGTACAAGTGAAGAGTGTGAAGAGCGATCTGTTTGGGCAATTACCAAAGCCGAGGAGTTTATTAAAGCTAAAGGTAAATCAGATCCATTTGGCAAAAAAGAAAATAAGTTCGCCCCATTAGATCCAGCTGCTAGAAAAACGCGAGCAGCAGAGCTTGCCCCATATCTGCGTGGTATTGCATCAAAAGATATGCGCATGTTAGGTAGCTTTACCGATAATGATGTGGTCTTAGATTTCCTACAAGGTAGCAAATTGATGCAATTAGCCGCCCTGGGCACATCATGTCCAGATCACTTCTTGCGCACCAAGATCTCACCAATGGTGATTGATACTAAACCTGATGCACCACTTGAGGATGTAGTTAAGCGAGCAAATGAGCTACATGAGGCTTATCGTAAAAATTACGCTGCTTATTACCAGCGCCATGCTAAAGCTGATTCACCTGCAATGCGAGGGGCAGATCCACTAATTATTTTAGTTCCAGGAATTGGCATGTTCAGTTACGGTAAAGATAAGCAAACCGCTCGGGTAGCTGGTGAGTTTTATATCAATGCCATCAATGTTATGCGCGGGGCGGAGGCGATTTCAACCTATGCACCAATTGCTGAGAGTGAAAAATTTAGAATTGAGTATTGGGATTTGGAAGAGGCAAAGTTAAAACGTATGCCAAAGCCAAAGCCACTTGCTGGCCGAGTTGCATTGGTAACTGGGGCAGCCTCTGGTCTTGGCAAAGCTACCGCACAACGCTTAGCTGATGAGGGCGCTTGTGTTGTTGTGGCAGATCGTGATTTAGAGGGAGCTAGTAAGTTTGCTGCTGAATTAGGCGGCACTGACAAAGCAATTGCAGTTGCTATGGATGTGACTAGTGAGGATGCAATTGCTTCAGCAATGGCTGCCACAATGCTCGCCTTTGGTGGCATTGATATCGTAATTAATAATGCCGGTATCTCTATCGCTAAACCAATTACCCAAACCACAATCGCAGATTGGGATTTGCAATTAGATATTATGGCTAGAGGCTCATTCTTAGTCTCCCGCGAAGCAGCTAAAGCTTTAATCGCGCAAAAAATGGGTGGCGATATTATTTATATCTCATCTAAAAACTCAGTATTTGCTGGTGCTAACAATGTTGCTTATGGGGCAACAAAGGCTGCGCAATCTCATCAAGTTCGTCTACTGGCAGTTGAGTTAGGTGAGTTTGGTATCCGGGTTAATGGTATTAATCCAGATGGTGTAGTTAAGGGCTCTGGCATATTTGCTGGCGGTTGGGGTGCAAACCGGGCTAAACAATATGGCGTGGAAGAGGCAAAGCTGGGTGAGTATTACGCACAGCGCACTATCTTGAAAAAAGAGGTGCTACCAGAACATATTGCAGCTGCCGTATTTGTGATTTTAGGTGGAGATCTAACACTAACTACTGGCTTACATATTCCAGTTGATGGTGGCGTTGCAGCAGCCTTTCTTAGATAGGCAGATTTTTGCTTTACGCAGCGGTTGATCTTGGCGGCTCATCTGGTCGAGTTACTGTGGGTGAGTTAGTTGATTCAAAAATCTCACTAACTGAGGTTCATAGATTCAAACATGAACCGGTGCAAACTGATGCTGGATTATTTTGGGATTGGTCATTTATCGTCGAACAGGTAAAGACGGGGTTGGCCGCTGCTTGCCAATTGGGAAAAGTAAATAGTGTTGGCGTAGATAGCTGGGCGGTTGATTATGGCGTAATTGATCAAACAGGTGAGGTGATTGGTCAGCCATTGTGTTATCGAGATGGCCGAACCGATGGCTTAATGGATAAGTTAAAAGCTGATTTAGGAATTGATTACATATATAGCCGAACTGGTGTTCAGTTTATTTTCTTTAATACGATGTATCAATTATTTGCTGAGAAAAACTCAGCGATCTATGACCAGGCTGATAAGTTTTTAATGGTGCCAGATCTAATGAATTACCTACTTTGCGGCTCAATTAGCACTGAAATTACCAACGCCTCTACCACCCAATTACTTAATGTTCACACCCGGGATTGGGATTGGCAGTTAATCGACAAGTTAGGTATTAAGCGCCAGATATTTCCAGCAATTAATAAACCCAAGCAGCAAATGGGAGTAATCACTGGCCATGGGAAATTAGATGGCATCAAGGTGATCTCAGTTGGCTCCCATGACACCGCAAGTGCTGTGGCCGGAACACCACTTCCTACCTCATTAGATTCAGCTTATATTTCCAGTGGCACCTGGTCATTAGTTGGTTTGGAGTTAGATAAACCAGTCACTGATAAAACTGCGATGGATTTTAATATTACAAATGAGATGGGCGTTGAGGATCGAATTAGATTTATTAAAAATGTTGCTGGTATGTGGTTACTTGAGGAGTCATTGGATTACTGGGCGGCAAAGGGTGAGAAATACACCGCTGCCCAACTTGCCGCCGAGGCAGCATTACTACCAAGGGGTGCGGTAATTGATGCAAATGATCGAAGATTTGAAAAGCCAGGAGCGATGCCAGAGCGTATAGCTGCGCTATGTCAGGAGAGTAATCAAGCAGTGCCAACTACTCCAGCTGAGTATGCCAGATGTATTTTTGATTCCTTAGCGGATGCATATGTGAAGGTAATAGCTCAACTTGAGCTGGCTGCTGGTAGAAAAATTAATTCAATTAATATTGTTGGTGGTGGCAGTGCGAATAAATTATTAAATCAACTAACCGCTAATGCAACTGGAAAAACTGTTTACGCAGGTCCAGTGGAGGCAACTGTGTTAGGTAATATCATTACCCAGATGCAAGCAGAGGGAGTTATAAAATCTTTAGAGCAGGGAAGAGCAATAATTAAAGATTCATTTAGCCAAGAGGTTTTTAAGCCAGCTTAAACAGATCTTAGAACCGCTGTTACCTTACCTAGTATCTGCGCATCATCTGCTGGAATTGGCGTGTAATCATCATTTGCCGGTAGCAACCAGTAATGGCCATCTTTTTTAGACCAGGTTTTAACCGTTGCCTCACCATCAATCATGGCCGCAACAATCTCACCCTTTTCCGCACTCTTTTGCGATCTAATAACAACATAATCACCATCACAGATTGCCACATCAATCATGGAATCTCCCTTTACCTGCAACAGGAAGAGATCACCTTTTCCAACAATTGACTCTGGCAGTGGTAGGACCTCTTCAACTATCTGCTCAGCTAAAATTGGATTTCCAGCTGCAATCTTGCCAACTAGTGGAATTAATCTAGTTTTATCCTGCGGGGCCGCTTCACCATCTTGACCAGGAAGAGTGATTTCAATCGCCCGACCACGAGAGGCATCCCGGCGGATCCAACCTTTTTCTTCCAAGATCTGTAATTGGTAGGTGACGGAGGCGGTAGAGGATAGGCCGGCAGCTTGGCCGATCTCGCGCATGCTGGGCGGATAGCCCTGATCCTCAACCGCTTTTTTGATAACAGATAAAATCTTTAACTGCCTGGGGGTGAGCCCATTGTCATCGGCTGGGCCATCTGGCAGCTCAGTTACCTGCGCTTTTGCCGGTTTTTTAGCCATAACTGAAGGGTAGCAGGGGTTGAGGAAAAAATCAAACATTTGTTCGGTTTTAAGTAGACATTGTCAGTGGCGTGGTGTTTAATACTCTATAGAACAGGTGTTCGAATCCCCTACGGACCTGTTATTAACGGAGTACGAAAAGATGAAGGCAAGACAAGCAAAACGGCTAGCTAGAACTGGTTTGAGCCTATCGCTGCTAGTTGTGATTGGCGCTGGTTTTAGCTCAATCTCAAGTGCTAGCAACAGCTCAGATTCTGCCAGCACAAAAGCTAAGAGCAAGTATGTTCAGGTGGTGGTAACACCAGGTGAGAGCATCTGGTCAATTGCCGCCATGGTGGCGCCAAGAAACTCAATCGCCTCTGTGGTGGCCGATATTGTTGAGGTTAATCAATTATCCTCAGCCGATCTTTCTGCTGGCAGCAAGATATTGGTGCCAATTCAGTAGTAAAAAGTTGTTTTTAAAAATTATTTATTAATAACTTAAGAATAGTACTTAAATGCATGACCTTTTACTCCGCTTTTAAATTAACCTGCCCTAGTGAGTGATTACTCGAAACAGGTATTAAAGGCGTTAGATGTAGCGGTGGCTGCCATTGGCGGTTCACCTAGAGCTGGCCAAATTCAGATGGCACAAGCGGTGGCTAATGCATTAAATAATCGACACCATCTCTTAGTGCAAGCAGGCACTGGCACTGGAAAATCCTTAGCGTATTTAGTACCAGCCTTAGTTCATGGCAAAAAAGTTTTAGTGGCAACTGCAACTCTTGCCTTACAGCGCCAATTAGTTGAGCGGGATCTGCCAAAGATAAAGGCGGCATTAGAAAAAGAGTTAAACCGAGATATCTCATTTGCAATCTATAAGGGCGTTGGAAATTACATCTGCCTGCAAAAATTAAATAACTCAGCCTCAGATCCAGAGGCGCAGGAGATATTAGATGTTTCATACTTAGAGTCAGATGCCAAACGATTACGCGCTTGGGCGCAATCTGCCGGTGCTAGTGGGGATCGAGATGATGCCCCCGATGTTGATCGCAGAGTTTGGCAGGCAGCCTCCGTCTCTGGCCGAGAGTGCATTGGCGCAGATGAGTGTCCATCTGGGGCAAAGTGTTTTGCTGCGTTAGCAAAAGCAAAGGCGCAAACGGCAGATATTGTGGTCACTAACCACACACTGTTAGCCATTGAGATTGTTGATTCACATCCGATCTTGCCAGAGCGGGATGCAATTGTTTTAGATGAGGCACATGAGTTTTCAGATCGCACCACAGGTGCGGTAACTGAGGAGTTAACTGCGGCCAGAGTAAGTAGGGCAGCGGTAATGGCTAGAAAACATATGCCATCAAAGGCAAGTGATGGCTTGGTTAAAGCCAGTGAGAAATTTACCAAGTCAGTTGAGGAGTATGCCCTGGATGTAAAGCTAGATACAGCTAAGTTGGGCAAATTAGAACAGGTGCCTAAAGAATTAGAGGCCGGGATGCGAAAGGTGAAGGAGGCAGTTGCTTCAGTATTGCAATTAATTTCAGCTGATGAGCAGATTATTGATCCAAATACTATGGCCGAGCGAGCTCGGGTAAAGGGTGCGCTAAATGAGATTAATCAAACTATTACTAAGTTATTAAAGCCAGGCAGCACACATGTGCTTTGGTTTGAGCCAAATTTTTCTACCCTCTACCTTGCCCCACTTTCAGTCTCTGATGTGTTGCGCAAAAATCTATTAAGTAAGACTCCAATAATTGCCACCAGCGCCACCTTAACTGTGGGCAAATCCTTTGATTCAATCGCTAAAAGTATTGGTTTTGTAGTTAATGAAAAATTAGCTGAGCATGAAGATAATGGTGAAGCGATTGGGGATAATAATCAGGAGCCTGATCAGCAGAGTATGGATCCGGCAAATCTGCAGATCTTAGATGTGGGCTCACCCTTTGATTTTGCAAACCAAGGAATGTTGTATCTGCCAAAGGATCTACCAGAACCAACTAGGGATGGCATCTCACATCAAGTGTTAGTTGAGTTGGGAGAGTTAATTCAAGCAGCCGGGGGCCGGTGCTTGGCATTGTTTTCATCTTGGAAAGCAGTTGAGGCAGCTGATGAGCATTTAAGAAAAGTTTTAGCAGAGTTAAAGCTGCCAATTATTACCCAACGAAGAGGGGATGCAGTTGGGCCATTAGTTGAAAAGTTTGCTAAAGATGAATCTTCCACCTTGCTCGGCACAATCTCACTTTGGCAAGGTATTGATGTGCCAGGCCCGGCCTGCACATTAGTTGCGATTGATCGAATTCCATTTCCACGGCCAGATGAACCAGTGCTAGCTGCTAGAGCTGCGCAAGCAGATCAATCTGGTGGCTCTGGCTTTATGCAGATCTCACTGCCACGAGCAGCGCTGCTTCTTGCCCAAGGTACGGGCAGATTAATTCGCTCCCTAGATGATCGGGGAGTGGTGGCGATATTAGATTCTCGAATTGTAAATAAACGGTATGGCTCAATTCTTTTAAACTCAATGCCAGCTTTTTATCGCACCCATGATGGGGCGGTAATTAAAGAGGCACTTTCTAGATTAGATCAACAATATAAAGCCAGTCCAGAAAAAACCGGCGATTAAAGCGCTTTTAACTTTACTAAAAGTTGTGGCCAAGTATTTGCAAAGCTGGGGTGTAGATTTTTCTTAATCACATCATCAAGTGGTATCCAAGCCACCTCCTTGGACTCATCATTTGCTTCATGAGCAACTAACTCTTTGTGGGCATTTGCAATTACTGTGTGATAACTCCACACTCCATGATCATCAATAAAGATCTCACCTGGCGTTAAATCT
>Ga0207942_1000083_pt1 | contig 26263 bp, 24 predicted proteins | sample LakMenEpi12Oct12_FD_150687 | JGI IMG/M metagenome (GOLD analysis project Ga0207942, IMG submission 150687) | Freshwater microbial communities from Lake Mendota, WI - 12OCT2012 deep hole epilimnion (SPAdes) | ecosystem: Environmental > Aquatic > Freshwater > Lake > Epilimnion/Euphotic zone ... | reverse complement strand
AACTTTAGGAGATAGAGATAGACTTTATACGTACAATATTAATCCTATTGCTACTTATCCAAGAGAAGGTGTAGTTGTATGGGGACAGAAAACTTTACAAAAGAAAAGATCTGCACTCGATAGGATTAACGTAAGAAGGCTATTAATCACTGCTAAAAAATTCATCGCATCATCTTCTAGGTATTTAGTGTTTGAACAAAACACCAAAGAAACAAGACTTAGATTCTTAAGTATTGTTGAACCTTACTTGGAAAGTGTTAGAAGAAATCAAGGTTTATATGACTTTAGAGTAATTATGGATGAATCCAATAACACTCCCGATGTTCTTGACAGAAATGAGCTAAGAGGTAATATTTATTTAAAACCGACTAGAACTGCGGAATTCATAATCTTAGATTTCTTTGTGTTACCTACAGGAGCTTCTTTCCCTGGTGATAATGAATAAACAAAAAAAATAAAATAAAATGGCATTTATAAACTCCCCATTTAAATATTTTAATCCTAAGCAGCAGATGAGATACGTCCTCTATATTAATGATAGAGGAATGGACATCCCTACTTATATGGTTAAAACAGCGGATAGGCCCTCGCTAGATCAAAATCCAGTAACTGTAGATTATATCAATACAGAATTTAAGGTTAAAGGTAAATCTAGGTGGCAAGATATCTCTGTAACATTATATGACCCAATTGAAGTAAATGGCGCTAGACTTTTGCACGACTGGATTAGTAAACTTCATCATAATTCTGGATTACTTCAAACTGGCACGGGACTAGTAACTCCCGGAGAAGATGGATATATCTGGGAATATAAGAGAACTTTAAGATTTGAGGCAGTTAGCCCTCATGGAGATGCTGTAGATCAGTTTCTATTATACGGAGCTTTTATTGCAGACGCTAAGTGGGGAAACATGGATTTATCTTCAGATGATTTAAACATGTTGGATTTAACTATAACTTATGATTACGCAACTATGCCACCTGTTCAAAATGCAAATGTATTGGTTCGTGACGTAGACGCATCAGTACCTGTAACAAGACCTAACGCGGGGTAATTATTAATAAACCACAGAGGTGCACCAATGCACCTCTGTGCTTATAAAATACACATGGCATTTACACACAAACCTTTTAAGTATTTTAACCCAAAGCAGCAAATGCGCTTTGAGCTGTATATGCAAGCAGACCCTTTCGGTCCTTTTTTTCCTACGTATGCCATAAAATCAGCAGAAAGACCTACTTTAGAGAATAATCATATCACAGTAGATTACATAAATACAGAATTTCACGTTAAAGGAAAATCAAGATGGCAGCCCATAACAATACGTTTTTATGATCCAATTGAAGATAATGGCGCCAAAATGTTACATGATTACATTAATAACTATCATCATAACTCCGGCACAACGGGAACATCCTTTAATCTTTTAACTCCGGGAGAAGATGGTTTTATACATGAATATAAAAGAACATTATATTTAAGATCATTATCGCCTCATGGAGATGTCATGGACTCTTTCGTATTAGTAGGAGCATTTTTTGATTCTATTAAATGGGGAGAATTTGACATGTCTAGTGATGATTTAGTATTGATGGAAGGAACAATAGTATATGATTACGCCATGGTTAGAGGAAGTAAGGTGAAACTTCCTGATGTAGAAGGGCCTGGATTAGATGGCGGAGGCGCTAATTTAGGAAAACAATTAGGGGACGCAGCCATAAATATTGGAAAGGGAGCCGCTCAAGCAGCCGCTAATGCCGGAATAAGTGCATTAGGTAATTTGATTGGCGGCGGCGGAAGGAACTAGTTTTACTTGTTTTGTATTAATTTTAAGTTTTTAGTATATTTATTATAAAAAGAAATGGCTAAATCTACGCCGATATTTAGACAGAAAAAGGAAGTACTATCTAATAAGGAGATGGTTATGACCGGAGCTTCGGAATATACTCAGTATAGACCTTTTGCTTACTTTGAGCCTAAATTAAAAAATAGGTTTGTCCTCTATTTAGATGTAGCAGGAATATATATCCCAACATATTTAGTAAAATCAGCAACTAAGCCAGGATTTACCTACGATAATATAGAATTACAGTATATAAATACAAAGACGAACTTCAAAGGTAAGATGACATGGGATCCTATAGAGATAGTACTATATGATCCAGTAGCAGCTCATAGATTTTCCCCAAGAGCTGCTAATAATCCATTTGTAGACACTCTATCTAGTTCAGAGGAGGTGAATAATGATTCATCTGTTTTGATATATGAGTGGATTTTAAATACACACTCAAACTATATAGAAGGAACAGAATATGCACTAGAAACATATAAGAAAACATTAATATTAGAAACATTAATGCCTAGAACAAATGTCCAGTCAGAAAGATGGGAGATACATGGTGCGTATGTTTCTGCGGTAAAGTGGGGAGAGTTAGATTTATCCGATGATTCTTTATCCACTTGTTCTGTAACAATTATGTATGATTATGCGTTAATAAAGGACGCTAACGAACGAAAGATTCTTCCTTATAATACAGGAGAAACTTTCAAAGAGCTAGCAACCCCGCTTCCTAACTCTGTTAAATCCCTTAGTCAATTAGGAAATATGTCAAACGCCATGCGTAGATTTACTTCTTAAATTTTCCGGAGTATAAATAATAACATAAAATTAAATAAACATAAATATTATGAAACCAGACAGAGAAGTTACATTTAATCAAAGTCCTAGTGAAGACGGTATGGAAATTCCTATTCCGGTTATTCCAACTGTCCCTCAAGGACTAAATCAGACTACATTAATAGTAGATTTACCATCCAGAGGTCTTTTTTACCCTAAAGAAAACCCCCTATCTTCGGGTCAAGTAGAATTAAGATACATGACAGCTAAAGACGAAGATATCTTAACCAATCAAAATTATATTATGCAAGGAACGGCTATTGAAAGAATGTTCCGTAACTTGCTAGTATCAGAGATTGATTGGGATGATTTACTAGTTGGGGACAAGAATGCCATTATGATTGCCTCTAGGATTGCAGCTTATGGAGATGAGTACGTAATCCAAGTTACCACACCATCAGGTAATACACAGGACACAACAATCAATTTAAGTGAATTAAAGCCTAAACCGATTGACGAATCTGTATTAGTAACTAGAAATAGCAATTTATTTAAATTAACCTTACCTAAATCTAAAAAAGAAGTTCATGTTAAGTTATTAACAGGAAAAGAAGATAAGGAAATTGACGCTATTGTTAAATCTTACGAGAAAGTAGGAAAAGATCCGGGCTTACTAACATTGAGATTGAAGCACATGATTGTCGCTCTTGATAATAATGTTGACTTAGTGTACATTAGAAACTACATTGACACAGACTTACTAGCAGCGGATAGTAGAGCTATTAGATCTTTCTTGAGTAAAATTCAACCGGATGTAGATTTTAACGTAGAAGTGATAGACCGGTACACCGGGGAGCCATTTCGCACTCCAGTGGTTTTCGATGAAAGATTTTTTTGGCCTGACCTCGAGAGATAGACAGTACATATATGAAGAAGTTTTTCAACTAATTCATTATGGAAAAGGATTTACATATAATGATTTGATGGACATGCCTATATTTATTAGAAAATTCTTTTACAATAGATTATTAGAAGCTTATGAAGAGAGAAATGAAGCAAATAAAAAAGCATCCAAAAAATCAAGAAGATAGAATGAAAGAAGTTAGGGAGGGGATTCTCTCCTCCCTTTTTTCATTATTAGCCATTCCTACTCAATTAAAAATGGTGGGTAGAATGTATAATGCTGCGAAGGAAGATGAAAAATTAAAAAATCTAAGAGCCCAAAGATTACAACGTCTACAATCTTTAAAACATGATTCTGATTCTAATAATAAACATTTTAAAAAGTATAGATAGTATATATCATTTAAATTGAGTAGAAATGAAGCTGACGGAGATTAAAAATTACATGGCAGGTATTCTTGATGACTTAGAGAAATTAGAGACTAACTTAGATAAAGGACACGAAAAATTAGCTAAAATACATGCTAATTATCAAAAAGAAGCTAAAAATAGCGAACTAACTAAAAAAGCAGCAAAAGCTACTGATGTTTTATGGCAAGAGGATTATAAAAAATACGAAACTGCTAAAAGTTACATAGCAGCTACTAAAAATGAAATAAAAAGGATAGATAAATACATAGAGCGGTCAAAAACAGCTACAGATTCTACCGGTTATATAGATTCTATTACAACGAGTTTAAGATATATAGATGGCGCTTTATTTATTATAGGAGAAAATTCGGCGTATTTACATTCTAGACAAAAAAATAATCAATATTATTTAGGTGAACAAGACATACTAAAAGAAAAAGGTCTTTCTTTTAGTCCTGCAATGATATCGCTTCAGGACAGGATAAAAAGCAAAATAGAAGCAGAAGGATTAAGTGTACATAATGCAAATGTCAGGATACGTAATAAAAAAGCAAATGCGCCTCACGCCCCTTCCTCTCCGATTATTTCTAAAATAACAGGCACTGAAATTTCAAAAACAGCCGCTAAAAATGAAGAAAGAGACCTAAATAAAGAATCTATACAAAAAGCATTAGGATCCGATGATACTTCTTTGAAAGATTTAGGGAAGGGTGACATTGCAAATATTATAAGATATATAGGAGGGGTAAATATAGGTAAGAAAGCTATAACAGAAAAAGGAGAGTTATACGAAGAGACAGATCTTGAAAAATTAATATACAAAAAAACAGGATTAAACGCCGATCAAATACTACAAGAAGGATTCCTTGAAAAACATATAGCATCATCTCCATCGAACGTTAAACCTAAAAAAGAAACAAAACCTAAAAAACCAAAAGTAATTGCATCATCCCCCGCAGGAGTAGCTAATATAACTCCGGAAGTAGCCGCACCATCCCCCTCAGAAGTAGCTAGTATAACTCCGGAAGTAGCCACAACTGCATTAGGAGGTGGTGATACAGGAGGCGCTAAAATAGTATCTTTAGGAGGTGGTGGTAAAGGTGGTGGTAAAGGTGGTGGTAAAGGTGGTGGTACAGGAGGTGGTGGTACAGGTGGTGGTAAAGGTGGTGGTACAGGAGGTGGTGGTACAGGTGGCGGCACTAAAAAAGCACCGGGAGGAGGGCCTATTATCGACGTAAGATTAGTAGAGATAAGCAAAACATCTATAAAGCAATTAGAGGATTTATTAATAAAGGTCTTAAAACAGTCGAATATAACAGCAAGTAAGAAATCACCTGCTTCAACAAGTAAAGGCCCTAAAGTAGCACCTATAGGAGGAACCGCTCCGACAACTAGCTCAGGAGCTAAGATAGTACCATTTAACAATACTCCCACAACCCCAGGTGGATTAACCGTTATCCCAGGAGGATTAGGTCAATCACCAACTCCCGGAGGAACTACTCCGACAACTAGCTCAGGCGGCACAGTAGGTACTAGTTTTACCGTAGGTCAGACCGTTATTCCCGGAGGAACTACTCCGGCAACTAGTACCGGCGGCAAGATAATACCATTTAATAATACTACCCCAACCCCCGGTGGATTAACCGTTATCCCAGGAGGATTAGGTCAATCAGCAACTCCCGGAGGAACTACGACTACAGGAGGCACTACAAAACAACCTAAATTACCTAAAGACGTATTAGATCCATTTAGAAAAAGACTCTTGAAAATATTTAAAGAAGGGGAGGAGGAATTAACGTTTTTATATGCTAAAACAGATTCATTTGTTGGTTGGATACCCGGATTTAATAGTGCAATATTAGATGCAAGAAAAAAAGGATTAGAAACATTAGCCGCAGGTTACAAGGCATTCGACGAAGCATACGTTGATTCAAATGGCGTAAAAGGCAGTGCGTTCAAAGGAATGATGGCTTCTATGAAGGCAATGTTTAAAGTATCTCCTATGACCGTTATATTTGCGGGATTAACATCGGCATTTATAGGAATATTAAAAGCAGCAACTAGATTAAATAATAAGATAAAAGAAATATCAGCAGAGTTAGGGACATCAAATATGCAATCTTATGAATTTTTTAAGAATGCAATGAATGCTCAAACTCAATATGATAACATGTATGCGAGTCTTAGAGATGTCAGAGATGTTCAAAAAGGCATTTTAGGAGATTCAGGCATATTATTACAAGTAAATGATAAAGCATTAGCTAGCATAGCGGACAATGCAAAAAACATAGGAGTATCTACAGAGGCAGCAGGAGCTTTTACGGAGGCATTGAGAACAAAAGGTGCAACAGATGAGCAATCAGCTAATTTAATGGCAGCATCCTTAGAACTTGCAGATAAGAGTAAATTCATCATGCCTCAATCTGTAATGGAAGATATAGCTCAAAATGTGGAGTTCTCATCAAAATACTTTTCAGGAATAAACAAAGATTCAAAATCAGCGCAGCAACATTTAGTAGACACTAACTTACAAGTAAAAGCATTAGGATTAAATTTCCAAAAAGCTGCAAAAATGACACAACATTTATTGTCATTTGAGCAAAGTATTACGGCAGAAGTTGAAGCATCTGTAGCATTAGGAAGACATGTTAATATTGGAAAAGCTAGAGAATTGCTTTTACAAGATGACATAGGAGGAGCTATGGAGCAGATGATGAATGAAATGGGAGGGTATGATGCATTTCAAAACGACATGGATTTTGCTCAAAGACAGCTTCTAGCCAATGCCGTAGGAATGGAGGTATCTGAATTAGAAAAAAGTTTATATTTACGAGATAAAATTGGAATAACAAATGAAGAAGCGTTAAATGCCGCAATGAAAAATAGCGATTATTTAGATAAAGTAGCAGGTAAAGATGTAGAGTTATATAAAATAGAAGCTAAAAAAGTATTAGCAGCAGAAAGATTTAATACGGCAGTAGAAAAAGTTGGCGTAGCATTTAAATCATCTTTACTTCCCATATTAGAAGCTATTATACCTATTGTTGACCATATAGCTTGGGCTATAAATGGTATTGCAGAAGGAGTTAAGTTTGCGGTAGGAGGTCTAGCTTCAGTTGTTAATGTTATTAGCTTCGGATCTATAAGTAATAAAAGAAAAGACGAAAATACAGCTTCTCCTGCGGAAATGGCAGCATCTAGTGGATTGATGGTATCGGCTATCTTAGGCACTTTAATGTTAGGGAAGAGTAAAGCAGGAGGTAAACTTGGAGAAGTTGTAGGAAAAGCTAGAGGAGGCTTAGATGCAGTAACAGGTACTCTAGGCTCTAAATCTAATCCTATGTATGTTCAGATAGTAGGAGGAGCAGGAGGAGGCGGTGGAATTGAGGAAATTCTAGATTCAGTAGGCGGAGGCGGTAAGAAAGGTGGGCGTGCCGGGTTTTTAAAAAGAATGCGTACTTCTAAGAACGTAGTAGATAGAGCTAAATCTATTCAAAAAATTAGAGATGCTAGAAATCTTTCGACTAAAACAGGAGCTTTCTCTAAAATAGGCCAGTACATATCTAAGGTAAAACCTTCTAACATGCTTAAACTTGGAGGTTTATTAGCTGTTGCTTCTGCCGGATATGAAATTTCTAACAGACAACAGCAAGGACAGTCCACTGCTCAGGCAATTACAGGAACCGCAGGAGGACTTGCGGGAGGGTTATTAGGCGCAAAAGGAGGAGCGATTTTAGGCGCAACATTAGGGACTGCAATCGCGGGTCCTGTAGGTACTGCTGTCGGAAGCGTGCTGGGAGGAATTGTAGGAGGAGCAACTGGTTATTATGCCGGAGGCGCTGTAGTAGATTCTCAGTTTAAACCGAATGAATTTAAGACTCAGCCATTTATGTACGCCGGTATGAATGGTATGAGTGGAGGTGGTGGTATTTCTACTTCTCTGAACAAACCAACTGCAAAAGGAATACCTGTGGAAACTTCTATGGTTGATACCACTCCCACAACCCTCAAACCAAACTTCTCTAGTCCGTTTAACACAATTCCTAATTATGGAACTACTAGTGTATCTAGAGATTCTGTAATGACAAATAGCGTAAGTAAAAAATTAGAGGTTAGTGCTATGATGCAGAGTAGTATTAAGGAAAAAGAAAAGTCAGAGGAAGAATTGTTGAAAGCAACTGATTATACTAATAAATTATTAGAAGCCTTAGTCAATAAACAAAATAGCCCTGTCGTAGCTTACTTTAATGACGAAGGAAGAAGACAAGTAAAAAGTACTCTCAGAAAAGAAAGTTCACCATAAAATAAAACCATGCCTCTAGACGCAAGATCTTTATTTAATACCCCTACTCCGGGTAGCCTTTCTCTTAGAGATAGAAAGAAACCCTTTCTCTTTAAGTTTCAAAGAATATCTGCTGGTTCCGTAGGAAATGGGCCGGAGATAGTATTAATGGCTTATATAAATAATATATCAGACTCTTCTAGTCCGGAATGGGATGAAAGACTAGACATAGGACGAGCAGATGCAAAGATATTATATAAAAGCTTTAGTAGAACTATATCTCTGTCTTTTACTGTCGCGGTAGAAAGTGAAGTAAATCCCATGCAGCCTATATTTGAAAATCAATTAGACAATATATTAGCTAATAATTCTGCCAATAGGTCAATAACAGGAGTAGAACGGTCTAGAGTTTTAGTAGATCCTAGTGTAAGCAAATTATCCGATAAGATAATAGGAGGAGCAATACAAAGGGAAACAGGTACCGAGTATGCTACAAGAGACGCAGCTATAAATTTAAACGACGCTTCAAAAACATCTACCCTATCAACAAGAGTAGCTAATATTACATACCCTTCCCTTACTTCTGGGATAAGTGTGAACAACGTTACCTCTCAACTTAATGAATTATCAAAACTAGCACTTCCTGTATATAATGGGCCCTATGTTGGATCTTATGTTAAGTTTAATATCGGTAAACTATATACAGATGAAATTGGTTACATAAAAGGATTAACTTTCGATTGGGATAATTCACAAATAGTGTGGGACGAGGAAAGGGAATTACCTATGATTACCAATGTTTCTATGGAGATAGGGTATATAGGCAAAAGAAAACCTCAAGTAGCATCAAACTTTTTTGGATAATGAATAGATACGAAGATATAACAAATATAATAAGAGAAGAATCCGGCGTTAGAAGGTATAGCACTACGTATTATTACAAGATACCTTTTAAAACTAGTGATTTTTTTATATATGCTAAATCTGGTGATAGGCTAGACTTATTAGCTAATGATTATTATGGAGATCCTAGATATTGGTGGATAATAGCAAATGAAAATGATATAGGAAAAGGGACTATTGTACCTCCTGTTGGAATTAGGCTCAGAATACCATATCCTTTAAATATGCTAGAATTAGAGAACTTAAAAAAAGAAGCAATAAATGGCACCCCCTTTTAGAAGACCTATACCCACTTCAACAATAAATGTTTTAAACTCTCGAAAAGGGCTTTACTCGGATGGTAATACTTTTGATTACTTTAAACCAAAAACACGTAATACTGCTTTCTGTACGATAACTAAAGAAGGCATAACTGTGTCCACTAGAGAAGACACTTTTACTGAAACTTACAACCCAACTTCTTTAAAACCTAGACCGAACTTAGTAAGAGCAGAGATAGAAAGAATAGGAAATGATGCGTCTCTTGTCAATTTATCTATGAGAATTAGAGGCACTATAGAAGTTTATACTATGTCTGATTTTTTAAAATATTCAGAAGTTTTTTGTATAAATGACCCTAAAAATCAATTATCTATAACCCTAGCCTATGCAGCTCCTTTTGACGGATGCCCTTCTTATACCGTTAAGGGATGTTATATTGCTTATGGAACTTGGCAAACAACTAATGAAAACTACTATCAACTATCTTTTGAGGCTATAGGACCGGGGGAAGTGTTTTCCACACTTGACATTGGTTTATCCGGACTTTGGGAAAGAAGTGATTTAAAATATAAGAATAATAAATCTTTTAACAATGGCGTAGAAGAGGGTCAGGTATCGGGTTATTATGAACTCATGTTATATGATGCTCAAAAATCAGGTGCTACTCTAACAGATTCTATCGGAGACGGTGAAATAATTAAATACGATAGAAAAAATAATTATGAAGGAAGGGTACAATTCGGTATATCGTATTTGAATTTTCGTAACATTAGAAATGCAGACGTAGTAGTATATCAGCCAATAGAAGGAAATGAGCTAAGTCCAGATCCTACAGAAATACCAACAGCTCAAACGACAACTGATGAGTTCTTTACTTTACAGTATGTTGTTGACAGAATAATAAACGAATTTGCATTAGAGCCTTTTTATAGAAACGGCTGCGTCGCGGACTCAAGAGTAAAAGATGTTTTTATAGGATTTCCTGAAAAACCACGTTGCTCTTGTTTATCAGGAAATGTAGTTAGATCTTGCGACCCTAAAAAAATATTAATACTAGGCGGCGGAGCAGGAAACTATACAAATAAAAACAATAGGTCGGAGGGTAAAAATTATGAAGACGTTGCGGGAGGTACTATTGATGGTATTAAATCTCACTACACTACTTATATTGATTATAGAAAAATACTAATACATAGGAATACAGTATATGATGCCATTAAAGCTACTATGCACACTACGCGTATAGCAGACCCAGGGAATAATATAAAAAATGATTTTATAGATGAGGCTTATTTGAGAGTAGATACATTTTTTAAGAAATTATTTACTGTCATTAGCCAATGTACTGGGGGTTTCGTTCAGTTAGATTTAATTCAAGATGACGGAAATCAAACCGATGATAATTTAACAGAGCATAGAGTATTAAGAATTGTGCCATCAACTTTCGTAGAGGAGAGTTTTAATATATGGAAATTTGATACACTTAATGGAGACGGATCTACTAGAGAATTAAATATAAGCGCCGAACTCCCTTCTACAGATCTACATGCTTCCTTAGTTAAAACAATATTTAACACATCTAGAACAGCTCATGCAGTAAGTGAAGGAAACTGTGAAGATGGTTTTTCAACAGGACAGATGGCATTAGAAAATATAGCAAATAAACTATTAAACAATTACTACAATGATTTAATGCCTAGAACAAAGTACAGTGAAGAAACCTGTGATGGAGCCAGAAACTTACTAGCTACATGTCTAAGAGCTCAATCAACCGAATCTTTGAGAAAAAATAACCAGTATCTATGGCTTATGAAAATGAATGTCAAAATGGATGGTGTAGGAGGATGGAGAATAGGACATCATATAAATAGCAATACAGTGCCGAATAGTTTTACTACCGAAAGAGACATAGCATTCGTAGTCACGAGAGTACACCATGTAATAGAAGGACAAGATTGGCAAACTGAATTAGAGTCCATTTGTACAGTTGTACCTCCGGGAACACCTACCTTAGGAGCATAAAATAAAATAATCATGGCTAATTTTTTTTATACAGAAGGTGGTTTTTTATGGGATGAAAATAACATGCCGTATAAAGGATATTATTTTTATACCAACAGAATACCATACGCAGGTATAAATGGAAAGGACACTAGAAAAAGATTATTTTTAGAGTACGAATTTAAGAGAAGGGTCTATTCTTCTCTTGGTTCGGAACCCATGGTAGAGTATATTAACATAAATCCTTACACACCGACAAAAGAAGTTATAGAAGAAGAAGGTCTTTATTTTAAAAGATATTTTTACCAAAAACGAATAAAACCAATAACATCTATAACAGAAATTAGTAAAGATGATTATTTTTCTGCTAAAAACTTGCAGGATAACAAAAATAGACTTATATTTGCAGAAATCTATTGGAAAGTCCGTGGAGATAAAGTTAAAGTAGCGCAATTAAACAGGAATGAAGTTTTAAGCGCAGAGACAACTTTTCCAGGACTTAAGAGGTTTATTGTAAATTATAATGAGTTTTATATAGATGATGGTTATTGAGAACGAGGATCAACTAAACAAGATCCAAACTAATTTTTCAGGTTCCTTTGTGTTTCCTATTCCGAAAGATATGTCAAATTTTTCGGAGGGGCTCTCTATGTTATTTATACATGACTATAAATCAAATGAGTCATATTCAATAGCATTACAACATGAAGAATTTAAATCAAACATAACATTAGAGACATTACAGACATTATTATCATTTAATTATGTAATAGCGTCATCTAAATACATCTTTGATTATTATTTTCCCAGTAAATTTTCAACCGAGTTCCCATTACTATATTGGCTAAACAAAGGAGATACAGATTATTTAGGAGATTTATATTCATTTACATCTAAGTACAAAAGATTTTATTATCCATCAACATCTTATAACATCTATATTCCATATTACATGTTCTTAAGATGTTTTAATAGTCAGCTATCCTATTTAAGCACATTGGATAAGAAATCATCTGTCATTGAAAAATATACATCTATTCTATCATCTTTAAATCATATTAGAGATAATGGAATTTGCATTGACATTCCTCAAATAAATGAAGTATACAATAAGAAATTAACAACATCTTTACTACATCCTAAATACATGCTCTACAATGCCACAGGAAGGCCCGTAGGGACATGTAATGGTATTAACCTTAGCGCAATACCAAAAGATGAAAAACATCGCTTAGGATTCATTTCTAGGCATGATAGAGGAATATTAGTGGAATTTGATATTAAGTCATTTCATTTATATCTGATTGCAAAGGCCATTGGATATACATTAGAAGAAGAAGATGTTCACATGTATTTAGCAAAGATGTATTTCAAGAAGAATAATATATCCCCGCAAGAATACGATGAGGCAAAAAAAATCACTTTCACTAATATTTATTCTGAAAGGGGGGATGCTAAGAAGATTCCTTTCTTTAGTGCATTGTATAAATATAGGGATTCGATATATAGTCAAATGGTTCAAGATAAAGAAGTTATTGTTCCATACTGTGTAAGAACTTTAAAACTATCGAATCTAAAAGATGATTACTCCTACACAAAAGGAAAATTATTCTCTTATGTTATACAATTAATGGAAGTTGAACATTTTTTTGACATTATTAGTAAAATTATTGTATATTTGCAGTCGAAGAAAACGCAAATCGTATTATATGTGTATGATTCTTTCTTATTAGATTTTGACAGAGAAGATGGATTGGAAACATTAAGGGGAATACAAAAGATTATAAACGATTCTGGGTTTAGCTCATCTGTGAAAATTGGAAAAAACTATTTTAACATGAAATCTTTTGATTTGGAAAACATGCAAACATGATTGAGAGGAAACCTACAAAATTATTATGTACTTTTTGCCACCCGCATTTTATAGAAAGTACATTGAAGACTATTAGAAACACTTATGATATAACAAACGATAGTGTATTTGTTTTTAGAAATGCATCCGATAATGATGAACTAATTTTAAGTTACAATGTTATCAGAGAGGAAGATTTTACATTACTTCCGTCCACCCTTATATTACATAGAAATAAAGAAACCGGAACTTTATTCACTCTAAATGGCCTTAACATACTTATAGAGCAATCGAATAATGGTAAACTTGATGTTAATTATAAAATTGACTGGTATGCTTACGAGAATTGCCTAATAGTGACAGGATCTGATGGATTGAGAATAATTGACTTAAAGTTTCTTTACAAAAAGAATATTTCTAACATTTAATTTATATAGTTATGAGTAATTTTGCAGAACGTTTCAAACAAGAAGCGAGTAAACTTTCTAACTCCGGTCCTACAGGTAGAAAGAAAGGTAAGAACATTTTTGATTATATTTGGAGACCTACATCTAGTTCTACCACTATTAGAATTGTACCAAACAAAAAAGATCCTGAATGGCCTTTTTATATGGTTTATATTCATGGTAGAGATTACACCACAAAGATAGGTTTAGCAAATTACGAGTTTGTATCTCCTAAAACTTTCCAAAAAGAAGATCCGGCTGAATTATTTGCCAATAATCTTTACAGACAGGATTATGAGAACAACAAGCAATTTATTAAATATTTTTCTCCTCAAAAGTTTTACTATGTCCCTATTCTAATAAGAGGAAAGGAATCGTCAGGAATCAAGGTATGGCCTGTAAACACTAAGACTTACGAGAAAATATTCAACATCATGAATACTATTTTTGAGGAAGAAGGAGAAGACTCGTCAAAAATCTTTGACTTAAAAATAGGAACTGACTTAGTTATCACCAAACCTTCCGGAGGTGGAGTGGAAATTACAGCAAAGAGAAGCCCGACTAATTTGATAGAAAGAGCGGAAGAAGGCTATACTATTGAGGATTTTAAGAGACAGTATGAGGAAATGGGAAATATTGAGGGTTTGTACATTACTCATACAAAAGAAGAGATTGAAAAAATGGTAACTTCTTTAGCAGGATCTTTATTCTCAAAAAGCAAGGCACCGGAATCAACTGAGATTATAAGAGGTGGCACAAAGACACAAGAAACTACGGAAGAGGTAAGAAATAAACAGGTTGAAAAACCAGTAGCTACCAAATCACTTGAAGACGATTTTTCTAAATTTCTAGATTCTATATAAAAAAACGTTAATTATGGCAAAGAAAAAGGAATCCTCCCAAGAGAGGACTGACACATCTTTTGCATCATCTTTGATAGATGCAATAAATGCTAAGTACAAAAAAGACATAGGGACTGTAGCTTACAAGCTAGAAGACTCTACGTTAGCACCTACAAATGTTAGTGACTTCGTATCTACCGGATGTACAACACTAGATATGGCTATTTCCAACAGAGAAAATGGCGGGTATCCTGTAGGTAAAATTATAGAACTAATAGGACTAGAACAATCTGGAAAATCTTTATTAGCTGCTCACGCTATAAAGGAAACGCAAAAGAAAGGCGGAATTGGTATTATCATAGATACAGAGAGTGCTGTGAGTAAAGAATTTCTGAGTGCTATTGGCGTAGATTTAAAAAAGAACTTCGTATATGTGCAGCATGAAGTTATCGAAGATGTTTTTAATTCAGTTGAAACCATAATAGAGCAAATGAGAGCGTCTAATAAAGATGTAATCGTAACTATTGTAGTGGATTCAGTAATGGGAGCAAGTACAAAGGATGAGATTGAGGGCAATTACGACAAAGATGGATGGGCTACGCAAAAAGCAATCATTATATCTAAAGCCATGCGTAAACTTACAAACTTGTTAGGCAGAGAAAAGATTCTTTTAATTTTCACTAACCAACTTAGGCAGAATCTACAGGCTAGACCAGGAATGGGGGATTCTTACACTACATCAGGAGGTAAGGCTATTGGTTTTCACTCATCCATAAGAGTTAAGTTAGTTAAGAAAGGAAAAATACAGGGTCCTGAAAAAGATTTGCCTTTAGGTATTACTACGGAAGCAGAGATTATCAAGAATAGAATAGGACCTCCTCATAGAAAAGCATCCTTCAATATTATGTATAACTCAGGAATTGATGATGTAAGTTCAATTATGGATTTCCTAAAAGACAAAGGAATTGCAACAGCTTCCGGACCCTGGTATACTTATAAATATTGCAATAGAGAGACCGGAGAAATTATAGAGGAAATAAAATTTCAAAGGAAAGATTTTCACGATAAGCTATTTTCTAGGGAAGAAATACGTAAAGATATATTCTCTAATATCTCTGATTATTATATTACAACATACATTAAAAGAGACGGTAGCGACGAAGGAGATTCTACTCCATTCATTCACATAGAAGAAACGGAAGATGACAATTGATTTATCAAAATTGTTAGATAATCATAGATCTATGTCTAACGAAAAGACTGTTCTTATAATAGATGGAACTAATTTGTTTATCAGATGCTTTTGCGCCTATCCGACATTGAACACGGATGGGCACACAATAGGAGGTGCCTTTGGATTCTTAGAAAGTATGTTTTCTTTTGTTAAGACTTACAATATAAATAAAGTTATTGTTGTATTTGATGGTCAAGGAGGATCTGTACGGAGAAAAAAAATGTACAAAGGGTATAAATCCGGCAAACATAAAGGACTTAAGTTAAATAGACTAACCGAAAGTAAGACAGAAAGTACAGATAAAGAATCAGAAAGACAAATTAGAAGACTTATAGAGTATTTAAATAATTTACCTGTTGTTCAATTAATCATGGACGGAGTTGAAGCAGATGATGTTATTTCTATTCTCATAAACTCAAATGACTTAGATGATTACAAATATAAATTTATAATGTCATCTGATAAAGACTACCTCCAGTTAGTATCAGAAAACATACAAGTTTATAACCCTACAAAAAAAATTATGTATTCTCCGAAAAAAGTTGCCGAAGAATTTGGAATTATCCCAGAAAACTTCGTATATTACAAGGCTTTTGTAGGGGACCGCAGCGACAACATTCCTAGCTTCGGTTCTATAGGAGAAAAAAACATAATTAAATTTTTCCCGGAAATACGAAATACTAAAATAGAAGATTTGGATTTCTTCTACAATCGGGCAAAAGATTTGATTTCAGAGGGTAAAAAGTATAAAGGGTTAGATAATCTCATTAACGATTTTGATAAATTAGAATTAAACTACAAGTTAATTCAGTTACATAACGTTGATGTTTCTTACCATACAAAAAGTGCAATAAGAAGAATTTTGCAGGATTTTGTACCCGCTAGTTATGACTATGAATTTATGCAAATGTTTGCGTTCGACGGGCTTTTCTCTAGGATTAATGACTTTGATTCATGGCATAGAAACTTTGTAAACAGATTAAAATCATAAATAATGACCGCCAATTTATTAAATTCTTTTGGTACGGATTTTCAAAAGAAGGTTTTGTACAATTTGCTTAATGACGAGAATTTTTTTACTCGCATTATTGACATTCTTGATCCAAATTATTTTGAGAACGAGGCTATGTCTTGGGTAGTAGAAAAAATGTATGAATATTATGAGACATACAAAATACAACCTACAATAGATGTTTTAAAAATAAACATCAAGGAATTAGCAAACAAGGATGAAAACGATTCTCAGGCAGAAAGAAATAAAATCCATGCCCAGAGTATTTACATGTTTCTTAAGAGTTCCTTGGATTTTGCTGACTCTAAGGACTTACAACATGTCAAGGACAAAATTGTGGAGTTTTGTAGAAATAGGGAATATGTAAAAGCCCTAAGAAATGCTGTTGACTTAGTTAAAAGAAATGATTTTGACGCTGCCTTTTCTGCTATAAACAAAGCACATAATGCAGGTTCAGAATTAGACTTAGGATACATGTATGAAGAAACTTTAGAAAATAGATACATGGAGGATGATAGAAATCCGATTCCTACTCCATGGCCTGTTCTTAATTCTTACATGAAAGGAGGTCTATCTTATGGCGAACTTGGCGTTGTATTATGTCCACCAAAGGGAGGTAAATCATGGTTGCTTATATCTTTAGCTGCTCACGCTATGGAGTTAGGGGTGAACGTAATCTACTATACCATGGAACTGTATCCTACTCAAATTTCAAAGAGGATTGACGCTTACATCACAGACATATCATTGGATAACTTGTCTAAAGATAACATGCCTTTGATTAATAAGAAGATGGATGAAATTCCAGGCAAGTTAATCATTAAGAAATATGGAGCATACAAAGCATCTACAATGACTATCAGAGGACATTTAGATCAATGTATCCACCAAGGAATTTCGCCGGGATTAATCATTATAGATGACCCAAAATTACTAAAATCTACAAAGACAGAGAAGAGATTTGCATTAGATGAAATCTTTACCGACATTAGAAACATAGCAGATGAATATAGAGTTCCAGCATGGGTTCCCTCTCAAGCAAATAGAACATCCGAATCAGCTAAAATTGTAAATGGAGAACACATTGCAGAATCATATAATGTTCTCATGGTATGTGATTTCATGTTCTCATTATCAAGAAAAAACATTTATCACATTGTAGCATCAAGATTAGGAGAATTAGGATTATCATTTGAAGGCATGTTAGATACTAAATGTGGAAAACATATTATTAACAATTTGATATCCGATGTAGATGATGATGATAGAGGTCCCGCTCCAAAAAATTCAAGTGCTTTTGATCCGGCAGAAGTAGATAAGTTTTTCAAAGAGTACAATGAAATTTAAAGTTAGTCAGGTATTTATTCTTACCGAAAACAAAATTATAAACATTCAACTTTTCACATTATGCCTTTACTAAAAGAGAGATTGCATTTTAAACCATTTGAGTATCAATGGGCTTATGATTATTGGTTCAAACAACAGAACGCCCACTGGTTGCATACGGAAATTAACATGCAAAAAGACATCAAAGATTGGGATGAAAATCTTACAAAATCTGAAAAAAATGTCATTGGTAACATCTTAAAAGGATTTGCCCAAACTGAAACACATGTAAATGATTATTGGTCACAATATGTTACTACATGGTTTCCAATTCCTGAAATCAAGATGATGGCAGTAACATTTGGATCATTTGAAACAATACATGCGACAGCCTACTCTTATTTAAATGATTCTTTAGGCTTAGATGACTTTCAAGCATTCATGCAAGATGAGGCTACTATGAATAAATTGCAAGTTCTGATTGATGTAGATAAAAATGATACATCCATATCAAACATCGCAAGAAGTCTAGCATTATTTTCCGCATGCGCCGAAGGCATTCAATTGTTTAGTTCTTTTGCAGTTCTTCTCTCTTTTAGAAAATCAAACAGGCTAAAAGGTATTGGACAACAAATGATATTTTCCGTAAGAGATGAAAGTTTACATAGCGAAGCAGGATGTAAGTTGTTTAGAGAACTAGTTAAAGAGAATCCTGACATCTGGACATCTGAATTCAAAAAAAGTATAGTAGAAGGAGTTCAATTATCTCTTGTAAATGAATTCTTATACATAGAGAGTATTTTTGAAATGGGAGAATTAGAGACCATATCAAAACAAGATCTCAAGAATTTTATGTATGACAGAGCTAATAGAAAACTAGTTGAATTAGGATTAGAGCCTGTATATAAAGTAAACCCAAAATCAATGGAGAATATGTCTTGGTTTTACATTATGGTGTCTGGTGAGCAACAAACTGATTTCTTTGATAATAGGGAAACAGGATATGCAAAACCTAACGAAGATTGGAACAGTGATGACTTATTTTAAATTATAAACAATGAACGAACTACACGATTTAGCTAAAAAACAAGGTTGGTCCATAGATGACATACCGGAGTGGGGCAATAATAGCTTATACTTAACAACGATGCTTGGGGGTTATTTACAAAACAAAGAAACTCCAAAAGATGCTTATAACAGAATAGCTAGTACGGCTGCAACTTATTTAAACAAACCCGAATTATTTTCCAAGTTTTTCGAGATACTTTGGAATGGTTGGCTAATACCATCAACTCCGGTTATGAGTAACTTTGGAACTAACAGAGGATTGCCTATCTCATGCTTTGGTGGATATATCGGAGATTCTATGTACGATATATATAGAAAAAATCTCGAGATGGCTATATTATCTAAACATGGAGGAGGAACGGCTTATGATTTTTCTGAAATTAGACCTAAGGGAGCTCCAATAAAAGATGGAACTAATGGTACTACTGATGGAATTATACCTTTTATGAAGTCTTTTGATTCTACTATTATAGCATCTAAGCAGGGTAAAATGAGAAGAGGTGCCGTAGCTTTATACTTATCTGCAAACCATCCTGAATTTGCCGACTTCTTAAAAATTAGAGAACCTAAAGGAGATATTAATAGGCAATGTCATAATATTCACATGGGCGCTAAATTCTCTAATGATTTTATGGAGGAGGTAGTTAATAAGAATGGTAGCAAGAGAGAATTATGGCTAGAGCATATAAAAACTCGTGTTAAAACCGGAGAGCCTTATACTTTTTTTACAGATAACGCTAACGCTAGTCTTAAAAGTACATTCTCTACATATAATCTCAAGGTAAGACACAGTCAATTATGCGCAGAAATAATGTTACCTTCGGATGAAAACCACACTTTTGTATGTTGCTTATCTTCTATGAATTTATATAAGTGGGAGGAGTGGTCAAAAACCGATGCAGTTTATTATGCTACTATATTTTTAGACGCAGTTATTTCCGAATTTTTAGACAAAGCTAAACACATCCAAGGAATTGAAGACTCTATAAGATTTGCTGAAAAATCTAGGGCTTTAGGATTAGGAGCATTAGGATGGGCTTCGTTGCTACAAAAAATGAGGATTCCTTTCATAGGCATACAAGCAACTTCTTTAACTCGAGTTATCTTTAGTCACTTGAAGGAAAAATCAGATAAGGCTTCTATGTGGATGGCTAGTGAATTTGGAGAGCCTACGTGGTGTAAAGGTAGTGGATATAGAAATTTAACATGTATTGCCGTAGCACCTAATAGAAGTTCATCAAAATTAGCCGGAGGAGTATCCCAAGGAATTGAACCATTTGCCGCCAACTTATACATGGACGATGACGCAAAAGGAGCTCACTTAAGAAGAAATCCGGATTTGGAAACATTGCTAGACGAAAAAGGATTAAATACTCCTCAAACATGGGATATAATTGCAGAGGATAAAGGTTCTGTTAAAAATATAGATGAATTGACGGAAGAGGAGAAAGAGATATTTAGAACCTTTAAGGAAATTAATCAGTTAGAATTAGTTAGACAAGCTGCCGTAAGACAAGAGTATATAGATCAAGGACAGTCTTTGAATCTTGCTTTTTTTCACGACGCTCCTGCTAAATGGATAAATCAAGTTCACATTGAAGCATGGAAACTGGGAATAAAAGCTCTGTACTATTTAAGATCAGAAAGTAATTTACGAGCTGATAGTAAACAACAGAGAGATTTATATTCTGAATGTATTGTTTGCGAAGGATGATAATAAAATTAGAGAGGCTTTTTAGCCTCTCTTCTTAAAACTATTATATTGTTATTTGGTTATTATAAAAAAGAAAAAATGATTGGCCTTAAAAAAAACGAATTAGAAGAAATATTTGATAATTTGAAAGAATTAGTTTTATACAAAGATGCTAAATATAATGGAGCAGCTGATTCTCCATTAAATATTTTTACAGGAAAGCATAAATTTGGATATCGAATTGATGATAAATTGAAAAGAATTCAAACATCTCCTGAATTAAGAAAAAATGATATAGTTGATTTAATTGGATATATAGCATTAATATTAAGAGACAAAGAATGGACTAATTTTGATGATTTAAAAGATTGATAAAATTATATGAAAAAATGCAGTAATTGTAACATCACAAAAGAAGATGAAGATTTTCATTTTAAAGGAAAGGGAAAGAGGAGATGTGTTTGTAAAAAATGTTACAATAGTAACTGGAAGTATAGAGTATTAAATGGTGTAATAGGTAGAGAAACTAGGAAAAAAGAAGAAACCGAGAGTGATAAAAGTAAAGAGAAGAGATTTAGAGATAAAGAAGTAAATGGTAATTTTTTAGAAGAGTTAAAAGAAAAGCAAAACGGAATGTGTTATTGGCTAAATATACCAATAGATTTTACAATGAAAGATAGGTTAAGGAAGCCTAGTTTAGATAGGTTAGATAATAATATTGGGTATCGTAAAGATAATGTTGTTTTAACTACTATTTTTGCGAATACAGGAAGAAGAGATGCTACAATAGAGGAGATGTTAAAATTTATTTCGGATTACTTATAATACATTTGGTTTTTATAAAAAAAGGTTATGGCAATCATAAAAAATTATATTACATGTAAAAACTTAGATGAAGTAAAGGATTTAGCTGAGAAGATAAATACCTATAGTATCATAAGTTTCGACGTGGAGTCAACAGGTCTTAACGTAAGGAAAGACCTTATTGTAGGCATGTCATTTGGGTTTGAGCCCGGGCTATCCTACTATTTACCTACTCATGAGTGGTCGGTAGAAAAACAAGAACTAATTGCTTTGTCCACGGATTCTTACAGTAATGTTAAATTAGCCAAAGGTCTCATCAATAAATTAGTAGGAAAGAAGCTAATAATGCACAATGCCTCTTATGATACTTCTATTGTACTAAGTAATTATGGAATTGATTTACTCCCATCTTTACACGCAGATACTATTCTATTAGTTCATACAACTAGAGAGGAGGGATCTATTGGATATGGCAGGCCATTTGCCCTTAAGTCTATCGGAAAACTTGTTCAAAAGTATATAGATTTAGATGTCGACAAAGAAGCGAACGAGGAACAGATTTTAATGAAAGAGTCCGTAAAAAATAACGGAGGTCTTATAACCCAGGATAATTTTGAAATATATAAGGCTGATTTAAGTATTCTAGCAAAGTACGCCTGCGCAGATACAGACTTAACATTGAGGATTTATCTTCTTTTTTCTAAAGTATTAGAAAAGGAAGGACTAGAAGATTTTTTCTATAATATTGAAGTAATGCCTCTATACAAAGAAGTAACGGTTCCTATGGAAAGAGAGGGAATTTTAATGGACTTTGACAAGATTAAAGAAGCTCAGAGAGATATTATAGAAGACATAAAAACCATAAAAGATGAAGTGTATGCTTCTTTAAGGGAGTCTAATGAATTTAAAAGTTGGGTGTATTCTACCGCCAATAGTAAGTATCCTTCATTCAAGAAAGACGGTAATTCATGGATTCCAGTAAGAGGTGCTATCTTACCGGAACTTGTTAAATTGGCTGGAATTTCTGATTATTTTTTAAATGATAAAAATGAGATAAAAATATTAAAAAATAAAGTACTAACTTTACCTGACAGCGAGATAAAAACATATCTTTTAGGAGAATCCTTTTCCCCTACAACTATTTCTGATAATCTTAAAAAACTTCTAGCTTTTTCCTCGGTTAATTTATGGAAAAAAGCTAATGATAATGAACTTATAAACATTAACTCAAAACAACAATTAGCATCTTTTGTATTCAATTTCTTAAATGAAAAACCAATAACATACACCGATAAAGGCGCCGCGCAGTTTAATGAGTCTTTCGTGGAATCAATAAGTGATAAATATGATTGGAGTAGGAAATTAACTGTGTATAATAAGCTGAATAAGCTAAAATCAGCATACATGGATAGATTTATAGATAGTTGCGAAGACGGAAGATACTACTTTTATTATCAACAGCACGGAACTGTTTCCGGAAGATACAGTAGTGACGCGCAACAACTACCAAGACCTTTTGAATCAGATCAAGGCGTAGATCCTAGAGTGTATAAGTACACTAACATGATTAGAACCTTTTTTATCTGTGACGAAGATACTACTTTTATAGATTGTGATTATGTTAGTTTAGAGCCTCATATATTCGCACATATAAGCGGAGACGAAGGCCTTAGGGATATATTCAGAAAGAATTGGGATTTCTACTCCCGTATTGCAATAGACACAGAAAAATTACCTCAATACTCGGCAGATCCGGAGGACAGTAATTTTTTAAAGAAAGTCAACAAGACCTTGAGAAACAAAGCAAAAAGTTATTCTTTAGGCATTCCTTACGGGATGTCTGCTTTCGCTTTAGGTAAAACTATAGAGGTTTCCACAAAAGAAGCTAAAATATTAATAGATGGATATTTAAATGCCTATCCGGAACTTAAAAAATGGATGATAGAAAGTGAAGAGTTTGTAAAAAATAATGGATACATTAAATGCCAATCCGGAAGAATAAGACATTTACCAAAAGTAAAAGAATATTACAGTAAATTTAAAGACAAGCTACTTGATTATGATTTTAGGGAAAGTTTAAAAAGAGATTTCAGCGAGAAAGAAATTACAGATATGTATAGAGATTATAAAAACGGATTAAACAATGCCAAGAATATTCAAATACAGTCTATGGCGGCTCATATTGTAAATAAATCCGCTCTATTAGTTAATAGAGAATTTATAAAAAGAGAAATTAAAGGACTTGTAGTAGCTCAAATCCATGACCAGTTAATATTTAAAGTAGAGAACTCTAGGAAAGATGAGGCATTAAGCATAGTTCAAGATATAATGGAAAACTCTACAAAGTTAAGTATAGATTTAAAAGCACCTCCGGAATTATCTAAAAATTGGCAAGAAGGACATTAATTAGTAAATATTAACTAATTATTGTAAACATTAAACTTTTTATTTACTTTAACGTTTTATTAAAAACTAAAAGAATGAATTTACCACCAATGGAACCTGCAAAATTACAGATAACTCCGGAACAAATGGATTCTATCTGCTGTGATGCTTGCGGACATGAATATTTTAAGCAAGTTTTAATCCTAAAAAGGATTAGTAAGCTATACACTGGCACTACTAAAGACAAAGTTGTCACTATGCCCGCATTTGTATGCGACGCTTGCGGAGAGCCAATAGATATGGAAAAATTGTCATAAGTAAAATAAATGGTTTTGGAAGATTTAAAAGTAAAGTTGAATGAGGCTATAGTTTTTGCTAATGAAGTAAAGAAAAAACCTCACAGACATGTTTCTTTCTCTCAGTTCTCCATGTATAGTCAATGTGCTAAAAAATGGTTTTTGAGCTACGCTTTAAAGCTAGGTACAAGACCTCCTTCGATACACATGACTTTTGGGACGGCGTTTCACGAAGTACTACAGGAATACATAACTTTGTATCACGACAAGAGCGCTAAAGATAATGGAAAAGTTGATTTTGATATAGAGTTAATAAATAAAATAAAAGAGATATATAAGAGAGATTACAATAATTACGGAAAACATTTTTCCACAAGTTCGGAATTGTCTGAATTTTGTGAACAAGGTGTAAAAATTCTAAATCATATAAGAAGTAACTATAATTCATATTATGATAGACAAAATTGGACGCTTTTGGGCGTAGAGGTTCCTCTGATGGTAAAAATACTAAATTCGGAGGAGCCTCTCTATTTTATTCTGTTTATAGACTTATTATTTTATGATAAACTTAACAATACTTTAATCATAGATGATATAAAAACTTCCGGCAAAGGATGGAGCTCTTACTCCAAGAAGGATAAAATAAAAACATCTCAGGTATTACTATATAAAGCTTTTTTATCCAAAAGTCTCGGATTAGATTATAAAAAAATAGATACGAGGTTTACTATAGTGAGAAGAATAACAGATGCTTATGACTTTCCTCTTAGTAGAGTGCAGTTATTTAAGCCTGCCCAATCAAATAAATCTACTGATTTAGCTTTAGATAGTTTTAAAGATTTCGTAAAAACGGTATTTGACAAAGAAGGAAATTATAGACATGATATAGAATACCCAGCCGTAACAGGAAATAATTGTTTTAACTGCAATTACTGCGAATTTAATGATAGACATGACATTTGCCCTATAGAAAATAGATTATAAAATCACAAATTACATAAAATGAATTTTGAATTACCTAAACTAAGGAAAATAACCAATAGGCCAAAGAAGAAAAAAATACTACTTCTTTCGGATGACCTGCGTCTAAATTCAGGTATTGGTGTAATGTCTAGAGAACTTGTAGTTGGGACAGCAAAACACTTTGATTGGGTTCAACTAGGTGCCGCTATAAAAAACCCCGATGCAGGTAAAATAATTGATGTTTCCGAAGATGTTAATAAGGAAATGGGTATTGATGACGCTAGCGTATTGATTTATCCTAATAATGGATATGGAGACCCCCAAAAACTAAGAGAAATTATTTCTAGAGAATCGCCTGATGCAATACTACATTTTACAGATCCTCGTTTTTGGGAGTGGCTATACGACATGGAAAGAGAAATTAGAACATCTATTCCAATAATGTATTATAATATATGGGATGATTTACCATATCCTCATTGGAATGCAGAATTTTATGCATCATGTGATTTTATATTTAACATTTCTAAACAGACTCATAATTTAGTTAATATAGTATTAGAAGAAAATGAGTATAAGACACATGACTTAGATTGTGGAATGCCTGAGAACTTTTCAAATGATACAACATATACCGCTTATATCCCGCATGGTATAAACAATAAGCATATTTATAAAATATCGGATAAAAGCGAAGTATTTGAAGAATATACTAAATATACATCAGAGTTTAAAAAAGAAACCCCTACAGATTTCCTAGTATTCTGGAATAATAGAAACATAAGAAGAAAACAACCCGGAGATGTTATTCTCGCTTTTAGTAAATTCTGTGAGCTTTTAAGAGATAAGGACAAAGCTAGTAGATGTGTTTTGGTTATGCACACCGATCCTATTGATGGAAACGGAACAGATTTAATAGCCACAGTAAAAGCCATAAATCCAATAGGAAAAGTTATCTTTTCG
>Ga0207942_1000082_pt1 | contig 26469 bp, 31 predicted proteins | sample LakMenEpi12Oct12_FD_150687 | JGI IMG/M metagenome (GOLD analysis project Ga0207942, IMG submission 150687) | Freshwater microbial communities from Lake Mendota, WI - 12OCT2012 deep hole epilimnion (SPAdes) | ecosystem: Environmental > Aquatic > Freshwater > Lake > Epilimnion/Euphotic zone ... | reverse complement strand
CTAGTAGTGTTGGATTTAGAAAGATTAAAGTTATTATTCTTGACGAAGCTGACTTCTTGAGTCCGGAAGCTCAAGCAGCTCTTCGTAATATGATGGAAACCTATAGTTTGACTACACGGTTTATTTTGACTTGTAACTATGTGGAAAAGATTATTCCTGCTCTAGTTTCCCGTTGTCAGACATATAAGATTGAACCATTGAGTAAGAAAGAAGTAGCAGTACATCTAAAAACTATTTTAGATAAAGAATCTGTACAATACACACCAGAAGATTTGGGTTATATTGTTAATACATATTATCCAGATATCCGCAAGGTTCTAAACTACAGTCAACAAAGTGTTATTAATAATAAGATTAAGATCAGTGAATTGAATAGTACTAATGTTGATGTTAAGAACAAAATTGTAGAATTGTTAAAAGTTCGTGGTTCAACTGCCTTTAATGACATTAGACAGTTAATTGCGGATAGTGACATCAAACATTATGAGGAGATTTATGAAGTATTGTTTGATAAGGTGGATGAATATTCAAATGGTAAACAGTCACTTGTGATTTTAACTTTGGCTGAATATATATATCAAAGTGCTATGGTTGTAAATCGTGAAATTACATTTATGGCGTGTATTGCCAAGTTACTTAAAGATTTAAAATAATGGTTTCTACTGACAAATTTAATTTATTACATAGTTATATCTTTAGAAAGAAGAATGTTATAATGGACAATACATTTTCGTATAAAGATAAATCTATATTATATATTTGTCAAAATGGTACTAGTGGGTATGCTAATGCAGCTAAGGGGTATATATATGACTACATTGACAAAAAAATACCTGTAAAAGCACAGTATTTTAATTGTAATGATTTAGTTAATGAAAATGATAAATTTCATCAGTATTTGAATTGTAATACGAATAAAGATATTGAGTATAATACAATAATTGTACATTCTACTCCTGACATTTGGGATGTTGTTATAAAAAATGCTCCTGATGTTAAATTAGACAATAAATTAGTAATTGGTAGAACGGTGTGGGAGTTTGATAAATTATTACCTTCGTGGGTTGATATTATCAATACTAGTGTAGTAGACATAGTTAGTGTTCCTACAAGATGGAACAGAGAGTGTTTTATTAATAGTGGCGTAAAAAAACCTATTATAGTAGAACCTCATGTATACATTGATTATCCCTATAAAAAAACAGGATTAAAACATTTACTTTCTAAGAGTTTAATTATATGTAAAAACGAAAACTATCTAAATATAGAAAAACAATATAAGTTTTATTGTATTGGTCAGTTGATTGAACGAAAAGGTATAATTGACACCGTTGATGCATATTGTAACACATTTACATCTAATGATAAGGTTGTATTGTTTGTTAAAACATTTAAGTTTAATTATTCAAAAGAAGAACAACAAAAGTGTGTTGATGAAATAGTTAATATAACAAACAAATATAATCATGCTCCTATAATTTATATTAAAGATAATTTAAATTATGATGAAATTAGAACATTACATGATATAGGTGATTGTTATGTTCAATTAACTAAGACTGAAGGGTTTGGATTAGGAATATTTGATGCATTTAATGTCGGAAAAAAAGTAATTGTTACTGGATATGGTGGTCAAATTGAATATTTGGGTAAAGATTATAATGGATTAGTGAATTATGATTTGAAATCCTTATCTAAAAATGACAGTGTATTTTTTCAATTTAAATTGAACGAATCGTATTTATGGGCAGAGCCAAATAAAACGCATGCTAGTAAGTTATTACGATCTTCTTTGGATATTAAAAATGAATTGGAATTGATAAATTTCGGTGAAGGATTTCATATTTTAGAAAATGACGGAGAACAATATAAATGGATGAGTGAACGCAATGAAATTTATATTAATGATTCAAATATTGAGAAAATTTCATTGGATTTATATAACGAAATACCATCCAATGTTTTTAATGTAATTAAAAATGATTTAACAAATACACAATTGTCAATTCGCAACGGTAGACAAAAAGTTGAAATTGACACTAAAAATGTAATAAAAATTGTAATTGAGTCCAATTATTTTATACCATCATTAAACAATTCAAATTCAAGTGATGATAGAAAGTTGTCGTGTAAACTTTATAATGTAATTGTAAATGATACAGTATTATCAATAGATAAAGTTAATTATATCAATGAAAGCATACGAAATATAAAGACTTCTGAAAATCATTTATTAGAATATGTAGGTGATTATGGTGAAATGAGTATTCGTATAAAAACAAATACTAATGTTGGTAAGATCAACTTAGGAGTTCAAACTTCCTTTTATTCACATAGATCAGGATGGGACTATGTTATTAGAAATATGGGAGAATTTAACAATCCAAATGGTGTATTTTTCGATGGTTTCATAGAAAATGCATTTAGTTGGAGAAAAAATCAATATATTGAGAAAAATATAATACCATATAAAGATCCTTGGATTGGATTTTTACATAATCCTCCTAATATGCCACTATGGTTTAGCGATAATAATTCATATCCTCAGACATTAATTCATGATGAATATTTTAGAGAAAGTTTGCGTAATTGCAAAGGATTATATGTTCTATCAGATTATTATAAGAGATTTTTAAAACATTACATACCAAGTATACCAGTAAATGTACTATATCATCCAACGGAAATACCTGATGTAAAGTTCAATTTTGATAAATTTTATAAAAACCAAAATAAAAGTATAGTTAATATTGGTTGGTGGTTAAGAAGATTAAATTCAATATTTTTATTGAACGGCGGAAATTATCAAAAAATTAGATTGATGCCTAATAATAAGTGTAAAGACACCATATTAAGATTGACTAATATAGAAAGAGATTTATTTGTAATTCGATTAACTCAAGATCAAATAAATTCTGTAAAAATAATAGATCATTTAGAAAACAAAGAGTACGACAAACTTTTGACAGAAAACATTGTATTTTTAGATTTGTATGATACAAGTGCCAATAATGCTGTAATTGAATGTATTGCGAGAGGTACACCATTATTAATTAATAAACACCCAGCTACAATTGAATATTTGGGAGAAGAGTATCCATTTTATTTTGATTCTTTAAAAGAAGCATCGGACAAATTAAATGATATTGATTTAATCAAAGATACGCATGAATATTTAATGTCATTTGATAAAAGAAAACAAATAACAATTGAATATTTTAAACAACAATTTAAAGAATCCGATATATATAAATCATTATGATTAATAAAAAACAAAGAACCAAAGAAGTGTTCTATAATAATACAAATTATACCGTTCCACACACTTCATTAAAACACATAGATGGATTTGATGTAATTGAAATAGAAAATGATTTATATGTATGTTGGGATGATGATATAAAAAAATGGATTAAAGCATCGGGTGATTTAATTGAAAAATATAAAAAAGTTACGTATGACAAAATAACTGGAAATTGGATACTATAAAATTATGAAAGACTTAAGCAAAAAATTTTGTGGTAGGCCTTGGGAATTTTTAGAAATTCATGATGACGGTGGGTTAAAAGTATATAATTGCTGTCCAAATTGGGTTAATCATAACGATTTAGGAAAGATGGACTATGATACTAATTTTGAAAATGTTTGGAATGGAGTTAAATCACAAGAATTCAGAAAAAGTATTTTAGACGGAAATTTTAAATATTGTAATAAAATTGAATGTCCAATGATCCAAAATGATTCATTGCCTAATAAGAACGACATTCTTGATGGAAAACACGGAGAATACTACAAAAAAATAATAGAAGATAACGTTTTAATTTCCGAAAATGCTGATTTTATTAATTTGTGTTACGATGTTAGTTGCAATTTAAAATGTCCGTCATGTAGACCAACGTTTTGGTTTTTAAATGAAAAAATTAACCCAATAGATTATAATTTAAAAAAACAATTTCAAATTAAGTTGTTAGACTATTTGTATAAATGCACTCGTCCAATCACAGTGAATATTACTGGTTCTGGAGATCCATTTGCGAGTAAATTATTCTGGGAATTTTTACAATCTATAGATGGAAAACTTAACAGTAACATTAAAATCCACTTACAAACCAATGGTGTGTTATTTACCCAAGAGAATTGGAATAAACTTCATAAATTGCATGAAAATCATATTGCAGCGATTATAAGTTTAGATGCAGGAACTGAAGAAAGTTATAATTATACTAGACGAGGAGGAGATTGGAATAAATTGATGAAAAATTTAGAATTTATTTCGACTTTGTATAAAGAAAATAAATTAAAATTTGTAAGATTGGATTGTGTCGTTCAAAACAAAAATTATAAAGAAATTGGCACTTTTATAAACATAACAAAAAATTACAATTTTCATTGTTATTTATCTAGAATAGTAAATTGGGGAAGAGGTACTTATACGGATGAAGAATTTAAAGAACATAACATTTTTGATAAAAATCATCAAAATCATTTAGATTTCATAGAAAAAATAAATCAAAATTTTAATTATGATAAAATTGATTTTGGCAATTTAAGTGAATATATAAATCTATGAAAAGAATCGCTATTTGTCTGAGTTCGCAATTGAGAGAAATTGATAAAACTTTAGAAAATATTAAAAATACATTCGAATGGTATTTTTATAAATCAAAAATTGATTATTTTATATATTCTCCTAATTATTTCACTAGAAAACATACATTATTGAGTGATATAATGGAAGATCCATATGTTCAATATATTTCCGAAAAAGAAATCAATTATGTTAAACAAGTATTAAATCCTGTTTCAATGTATATTGAAGAAGATGACAAAATATTATCTGAAACTATTAGAAATTATATTGATAATGATGAAAAATATAACCATGCGAAATATTTTAAATTTGTTTATTTTGGTCAACATTATCATGCAGAAAAAGTAATTGAGTTAAAACAAAAATATGAAGAACAAAATGGATTTGAATATGATTATGTTATAAGAACTAGACCTGATATTTTTTTTAGAAGACAAGATCTAAGATTTCATCGTGATTATTTTTACGATTGGTATCATAGATTTGACAATGAAGAAAATCGTAAAGAGAATTTTCCGTCTGTAATTGGAGTTCCATACGTTGATGTAAGATTAGGAACATTACAAGTAGGCGATCAAATGTTTGGTGGAAGATCAGAATCAATGGATCAATACCATCAAAACATGACAATGATGAATTGCAATATATTTAACGATAAAAAATTTGGAATATATGTTGACCAATCAGATTCTTATTATTGGGAAATGTTAAAAAAAGCACCTCCTGAACAAAGATGGGCATATTATGGATTAATAAACAAAATATCATTTCAACCAACATTTATAATTGATTGGATAATTCCAAGAGAATATTTTTATAAAAAATATAATGAAATGACTATTCAAAATTTAGATGAATATTTCATTTGGTCCGATAGAATGAATTATACATTGTGTAATTTTATTAATGAATATAGATTAGATTATAGAAAAACCATTGGATTTTTAAAGAATAAAAATATATTTAAATATAAAAATTCGGATGAATTAATAATCGAATTAAAAAATGAATGTTTAAATGCAAAGTCAATTCAAGAACAAGAAGAAGAGTTAAAACAATTTTTAAATGAAGAAAAATCATGTTAAAATTATTAAATTCAAATACTAGTAACTATTGTACCTTTTTAAAAGAATATTGTAAATTTTGTCAGTATAAAACAATTGTAGAAATTGGAGTTCAAACCGGAGGAAGTGCATTCCAATTATGTTTAGCGGTAAAAGAAACCGATGGAAAATTTTTTGGTTATGATTATTTTGAACCAATTGGTGTATATAATTTAACGGATATAAGTAAAGAAAAAGTAGAAAATTTTTTTATAAATAATGGAATTGAAAAAAAATTTTTTGAAATAAAAAAAATAAATGTTCACGACAAAGAATTTCCTGAAATATTAAAATCCGATACTAATGGAAAAATAGATTTTGCATTTATTGATGGAGATCATTCTTACCAAGGAATAACCACTGATTTTTTGAATGTATATCCATTATTATCCGAAGAAGGGACTATTGCATTTCATGATACATATTCGCACTTAGGTTGTAGAAAGTTTGTATTCGATTTATATGAAAAATATAATGATGGAACATATGATATTATAAATTTACCCTATGGTCTTGAAAATGGACGTGCTGGATTAACACTGCTTGTAAAAAGAAGTTATCCTATTTATAAATCTGGTATAACAATTAATTGTCACGAAACTTTAACTCAATCGGATTTGATGTCAGAAGATGTTTATACAGAAGAAAAAAATTGGTATCAATCTCAGTTAAAAAATAACTAGGATGAAAATTAATGTTTATTATTGGAACAATGGTGTTGGTGTAGTTAATCATAGTAGATTGATAAAATCATTATTTTGTGAACATGATGTTATTTCATATGATATATCATCAAAAAATGAATATAGAAAGTCAGATCTTGGTATTTTTATACAAAATATATTACCCGATGAATTATCAAATAATAAAAAAAATATATACATTGTATGTGAAGAATGGTTGACCAGTTTTGAGATGTCTCACATTGATTGGTTTGATTATATATTTGTTCATTCTAATCATGCAAAAAACTTATTAAGTTTATATCATAAAAATGTAATTAACACTGGTTTTTTCAGTTTGGATAGATATTTTTTTCCAACTAATACCAATGAATTACTACATTTAAAAGGTAAATCTATACAAAAAAATACTGAATTGGTTTGGAATTATAAAAAAGACATAAATATATTAGATTCAAGTCATAAGTATCTATCAGAGAATGAGTTGATTCATGAATTAAATAACCATGATATTCACATATGTTGCAGTTTATATGAATCGTGGGGACATTATTTATGGGAAGCAATGAGTTGTGGTAAATTAGTAATTTGTAGCGAAATACCTGTATTTAAAGAATATTTAAATCCCGAATTGGTTAAATTTGTACCAATTAAAAATATATATGATTATGTTATAAATTACGAATTTTTGAATACAAAAAACTATAAATTTAGAAAAGGTTACTTTGTTGACAATTTCAAATTTAATGAGTTGTTAAACAATAAAGAAAACTTATTTGAATTTCAAAAAAGAAATAGTGACAATATTAGACAACATTTTTTGGATGTTAATAAAACAAACAAACAAAAATTTTTGGAAACAATTAAATTCATATTATGAAAAAAAGTGTTATATGTTATTTATCTAAATCAGACAACAGAACAATTGATAATTTAAAGTTATCATTAACAAAACTTTATAACAATTATAAATATATAATTAACAGTGATGTAATGGTGTTCGTTGAAAATGACTTTCCGATAACTGTTATAGACGAATTAAAAAATTTATATGTTAATTTAAAATTTAAAACTATCGAATTAAAGTCATCTAAAGATTTTAGTATATATCAAGTAGAATTTGAAGATGGTAGACACGAATACAAGATAGGTTATAGACACATGTGTCAATTGTTTTTCAGTGAAGTATATTCATATATACATGATTATGATTGGTATATGAGACTTGATACCGATTCATTCATTGAAAGTCCGATTGATTATGATTTGTTCGATTATTTGGATAAGAATAATAAAGTGTATGGATATACTGCGGAATTGGCAGAATGGTCGCCGGTTGTGATTGGAATGGGTGAATTCTTTATCAATTTGATTAGAAAACACAATGTTAAATCTACTTTCTTTGATAAATTAATAGAAAACGACCGATATAATCTTAGACAGATTTATAACAATTTTGAAATAATTAAAGTTTCCTATTTTAGGAATGAGTTGGTTCAATTATTAATCAATGAAATAAATAAAAGTGGAAATATATATAAAAAGAGATGGGGAGATTCTCCGTTGAGAACTTTTATCTTATCATTGACAGTAGAATCATCTAAAATACATAAGTTTAATGATTTTGATTATATGCATGATGCTTATAATAGAAGAAATGGCATAGAATTTTGTAGTTATACTGGTTACCAACAAGATTTATTTCAACAATGGAAAAAAGAAGGGTGGTTAGATAAATGAAAAATATACTTTATGTCGCTGTTTATGGAACATGTGGATACGCAATATCTGCAAAATACTTCATGTTTAATTATTTAATGAATGGTTATAATGTTACATTCATGCCTCAATATGTAGACAATACAAAAATAGAAAATCCTGATTTAATTGAGAAGGCAGTGGAAGAATGTAAAGAAAAAATGTATGATTACTATGATTTATGTGTAGTAAACTTTTTACCCGATCAAGTGGATAATATAATCATGGGATACAAGAAACATTTTAACAATCCAAATATTAAAATAGTATTGCAAACTACATGGGAGACAACAACTTTACCACCAGAATGGATGCCTTTCCTTAACAGTCCTAATATACATGAAGTATGGACATCATCCGAATTTACTAAAAAAGTATTTGAAAACAACGGAGTTACTACACCTATTAGAGTTAATAAATATTTGAGTTATAATTTCTTTAATAAACGACCAAAAAACGAATTAGATATTCCAGAATATGTTCAATATGGTAATAAAGATATTCGTCGTACATATAACTTTTATAACATTGCTACTTGGAATGATAGAAAAAACAATGTAGGTACGGTCAAAACATATTGTAATACATTTACATCTGATGATAATGTAACATTAATAATGAAAACCAATTATTATTACTATACAGATGAAAGTATAAATATCATTAAGAAACAAATTGAAGATATAAGATCTCAATATCCAAATCCACCAGATATAATCTTATTTTTTGGTAATTATTCAACTAAACAAATAAACGAAATACATAACTTAGGTGATTGTTATTATTTATTGCATAGAGGTGAAGGACTTGGATATGCTGCATATGAAGCTTATTTGAATCATAAACCAGTCATAGTTACAAAATATGGTGGTCATATAGATTACTTCACAGAAAACTATCCGTATTTGGTTGATTATACAATGTGTGATGTATTTGGTATGGAATTTGCACTATTTTATCAACATAAACATCAATGGGCGGAACCAAATTATGAACATGCAAAACAATTATTACTAAACGTATATAATAAATACAAATGATATATTATAGCACAATATTAAATGATGAAATTGATTTTTTAAAGTTACAATTAGAATTGAATTATCCATATGTTGATAAGTTTGTAATTACAGAATCATCGTTTACATTTTCAAATAGACCAAAACCACTTTATTATTTTAATAATAAACATTTATTTGAAAAATACCAAGATAAAATAATTCATTTGATTGTAGATTTTAATGAATTAGATACATGGGTTACATATCCGCCAACCGTATTTAATATAGACGATTGGCGTAGAGAAAGAAAACAAAGAAATTATATATTAGAAAACATTACATTTACTGATGACGATGTTCTCATTTGTGTAGATATAGATGAAATTATATTTTTGGAAAGATGTATATCCAAAATAGATAAAAATGATGTTAACTATTTTGAACTTGACATGCGGAAATATTGTATGAATTTACAATGTACTATCAATAATCCGTGGGTTAGAGCGTTAGCATTCAATCCTAATTTTTATAAACAAGAGATACATGACTTGTGGCATTTAAGATTTTTAAGAAACAAACAAAACTCATATAAGTTGATTAGTAATGCTGGTTATCATTTTTCATGGTGTTATAATGTAGAAAATAAATTATTATCATTTGCACATCAAGAAGATAATACAATAGAAAGATATCATACAGTAAGGGACAGAATAAAAAGATTGGATGATACAAAATTAATGAACGATTTACCAGAATTTTTATATTCAAATTATTCAAAATACATTTACAAATAAACAAAACGGATAAAAAATACTATATATTAGTATGATGTATTATTCTGGAAATTCCCAAGATGAATTTGTACTAAATATTCTTAATCACATTAATAATGGGTATTTTATTGATATTGGATGTTTTTTACCAAAACAATATAATAATTCTTATGCAATGGAAACTATTGGGTGGAATGGTTTAGCATTCGATTTGATTGAACACGAACAATTTTCATCTGAAAGGAAGTGTAAATTTATAATAGGAGATGCCACTTTACATGATTACGAAAAAATTTTTATCGATGAAAAAGTTCCATTTGTTATTGATTATTTGTCTATAGATATAGACCGTGGAAGCTTAGATGTTTTAAAAAAAATACCTTTTAAAAATTTTAAATACAAAACAATTACAATTGAACATGATTATTATAGATTTGGAGATGAACTTAGAAGAGAACAAAGAGAAATATTAAACAACAATGGTTATTTCATGTTATTTTCTGATGTTGATGCGTTTTGTAATACAAATACATATTTTGAAGATTGGTGGGTTCATCCAAATTATGTAGATGTAGGTAAATACAAACATCTAAATAGAAACATGAGATGTAATAAGGATATAATAAAAGACTTGTCTTAACTATACATGAAAAGTATATGAAAAATAAATTAATTATTTTCAGTCATCATTATGTCAATGATATCGTAATTGAAAGATTTAACAATTTAAAAAATTTAAATCTTACTTGGGATGTAATTCCTATTGGATTTGAAGGATATAATTTGATTCCAAATTCATTGATCGTAAATAAAGAAAAATATCCAACAAATAAAGCAATTAATTATTATGTTCCGAATAAATTAATTGATTGGTTTGATTGTGATTTATTTGCATATGATGCTTATTTTCAAATGCCTAATTATGATGAATATTTTTTATATGAATATGATACAACAAGTAATGTTCCAATTGAAGAATTTTTTAATACCGATGTTGATTTTTTTGGAAATGGTATTTGTAATCCCGCAAGAGAAGATTGGGATTGGGTAAAATTATATAGAAAACACAACCCATATAACATTAAATTTCCGATTTTATATGCTTATGGACAATCTACATGTATATATTTTAAAAATCATATATTAAAACAATGTGTAAATGAAGTTATTACAAATAAACATTTATATGATGGAATGTTATCCGAAGTTAGAGGGGGTACATTAGTAAGTCAATTTACTTCGTTAAAAAAAGGAAGAGAAGATATAAATGATTTTATAAGTTGGACACCTGATGATATTAATATTAATACAAATCAACCACACTTTTACCATCCTGTAAAATAATATGTTATTAAAAAGTCATATTTGTATATTGTTTTTACATTATTCAAATGATAATGTAACAATGCAAAATTATAAATTATTAAAAAAATATAATCCGACAAAAAATATTTATCCAATAGGATTTGAAAATCATAATTTAATTGATGGTTCTCATGTTGTTTCTAGAAAACAATCATATCCTAAAAATGATATATTAAATGAAACTTGTAAAAGAGAATACTGGAGTGAAGCAGATTTATTAATCTATGATTTTTATTTAAATTATCCGAATTTACCAACTTATTTAGTGATAGAATGGGATACTTACTGTAATTGTTCATTGGAAAGTTTTTATAATAATGCATTAACAATGTCCAATTTTAGTCACATAATATACCCAAAAGAAACATTGAATAATTGGTATTGGTATACACAATTGTCAGATTCTCAAAAATTAATACCTAATATAGGTGGAATGACACCAACTTCTGGTATACTTTTTACTAGATCTGTGTTATCATCAATGGTTACTTTAATAATCAACAATCCAAGACAATATGATAATATGTTTTCGGAATTAAGATTGGGAACACTGTTACAACAATCTGGGTATACATTAAATAAACCATTTTTAAATTCCGAATCTTATATTAATTGGAATATTGATTCCATCACATTTGATCCATCAAAACCCGGATATTACCATCCAATCAAAACTATAGTCTAAAATAATAGATATTAACTGTTGTTTTCTTATATTTATAGTTATGTCAAAAACTATAAATGAAAATGATTTGGGAGATAGAATGTACACTGGACAGTCCTATGTACAAGGAGGATTGGGTGGTGCATCTGGTTTGGATACTTATAGTTCACCTGATGTATCCCAAAATCCAGGTTCATTCAAATATGCTCCCTCTATAGCTGGTTCTGCAAGTGATATTAGTACTCCTCCACCTGAGGATTATGATAATAAATCAACATATGACCCAGGTCAATATGAAAAAGATGTTCAAGACATTAAATATAAAGTTACACCTGACGAAGTTTTGGCAGGACTACAATATGAATTAAAGAAAATGGTATTTAAAAGAAAAGACTTGGCTAAGGAACTTGTAGTTAGAAATTTAAAAGAAGACAACAAATACTACAGTAAATTGCATATGTTAAATATAGATGATGATGACAAGTTACCCGCAAAACCATCATTTATGAGTCCAGAATCAAAAGCAGAACCATATAATTTAAAAGCTACACCACAACAAGAAGTTGTAGATTATCGTACACCGCAAGAAAAAGAAATTGCTAAAATCATTAGAGAAATGGCTCAAAAGAAATATGAAAAACGATTCCCAAAAGCCTAAAAAAGAACCAAATGATCCATTAATTGGTGACCCTAGAATGAAGGGTAGAAGATGGATGATCGACCCATATTGGGACGACGGTAAAACTTTCAAAAAAATTGCTAATATGAAGAAACTTAACGAATTTGATAAATGGACTGATACTGAACATAACGATTGGGATGTATCATATAGAGAATTTTATGATCATTTGACTGAAGGTGTCACTTCACTTACCGGCGGAGTGGGTGATGCCACTGCTCCTAGTAATGTAAATACCAAAGAATTGTCAATTGGTGTGCAAGTTGAAATGGAACATACTAATGATGAAAAAATTGCGACTGAAATTGCTATGGATCATTTAACAGAAGATCCTGAATATTATTCAAAATTGGTTAATGCTGGTTTAGCTAAAGAATTTTTGCCTAGTACAAATACTGGATTGGGTGATCCAAATCAAAGTTTTAATGACGCTCCTAGAATTGGAAATAATAGTGTTTCAAGCAATAACATGGGCGGAAACATAGGTTACACACCAAATGGTAAAGTAGATGGTAGAAGATGTGAACCTGTACATGATGACACCGTTGAAATTGACATTGAAGAACCTGCTTTAAACGAAGCAAAAACAAAGAAAAAGAAGAAAAAGGGAGCCAAACCAACAAATAGTAAACTATGGTCAAGAGCCAAGTCATTGGCAAGATCAAAGTTTGATGTTTATCCTAGTGCTTATGCTAATGCATGGGCAGCTAAATGGTACAAATCTAAAGGTGGAGGTTGGAGATAATTTTATGAGTGACTACCAAACATATATAAAATATGCTAAGAAATCAATTCGTGAATTGGAACAATTAGCTGATATCAAGAAAACCTTAAAAGGTAAGAAATTGGCTGAAAAGATTCGTGAATTGGGATTGAAGTGGATCACCAAGAGTGCGGTTGATTCTGTATTGCATGGTTTGGGTGAAAACAATGGATTTTCTAATCTTACCCCACAACAAAAACAAGTTGCAGAAAAGTTAGTATCTCTAAAAGATACTGCTTTAACTCATAAATCATCAAGTATTCAAGGTGTAATTGATGAAAACGCTGAAATGGCACAAAGTGATGTTACCAAACTAATTGATTATAGTGAAAAACTACAATCAATGTTTAATGTCAATGATAACTTGGAAGATTGGGTAAAGGCTAAATTGAATCACGCTTGTGATTATGTAGCTACTGTAAGAGATTATCTTAAGTTTTATAGTGAAGAAAAACAAAAGGGTACACAAAATATTGAAGAAAAGTGGTCAAATACATATAAAAAATCAATAGATTGTAGTAACGCAAAAGGTTTTAGTCAGAAGGCACATTGTAGAGCTAGACAATTAAGAAAAGCTGGTAAACAAACACAAAGTAAACCAGTAAAAGAATCTTATAAGGAAGCTATACAAGAACTATTAAAAGAACAAAATAGTAGTATGGCAATGGGTGCGTTGAAACAACTTAATAGTGATGCTAAAGAATTGGAAACAATGTTGCAACCAACTACTCAATTAGAAGATTGGGTAAAATCTAAATTGAATCTTGCTGGTGAATATCTTGATGATGTTTATCATCATTTGGATCATTTTGGAGCAGAAGGTAGAAAATTAGGTGAAGGTTATTATGATGACAAAGAAAGAAGAAGTCGTGAAAGAATGTTAAGATTTAGTTCTTCATCAACACCCGAAAAGAAATATTGGTTTAAACCAGACGGTACAGTAGCTGATGCTGGTTATAGTCATGAAGATTGGATTAAAAACAACGATCCGTCTTTGATAGGTTCAACTTTGGTTGATACATATGATAATGCGATAAAAAAAGGTTATATTAGAGCTATATTGGATACAAGACACAATTTCTTGACATTATCCAATCTAGAAAATTATGACTTTTCTATGACAGGCAATACTAATCAAAATGTACCCGCAGTAAAATCTTCAGTCTTAGATGCAATTAGAAACCTTATTGCAGAAAAAGGTATTTTGATTACCGCTACTGGTAAAGGTAATATCATCAAAGATTTAACTAATATTGATGAATCTAAATTAACTGAAGGAGTTAAAAATTGGATTGCGGCTGGTGCTTTAGGATTAGGCGCATTGACTGGAAATGTTGATGCAGCAAAACTTCCACCTACAGTTCCAATTGTACAAACAGCAGTAAAAGATAGTGAATTGTCATTATTAAACAAAAAAACCAGTGATTATATTGCTCACTGGGAAGGTAAAAGAGATAAAGTATACAATGACAGTGAAGGAAAACCAACAATTGGTATTGGACACTATTTGAATGGTTCTGAACAAGATAGAAACTTGTTTAAAACATTATTTGGTAACACGGTTGATTATAATAAAGTATTGAATGGTCAACAAAAGTTATCATCAGATCAAATTGAAAAATTATTCAATGTGGATGTAAAGATCAAAGAAAAGTTGGCATCAAGTATAATTAGTAACTTCAATAGTTTACCAAATTCAGTTAAGAATGCAATAATTAATGCTTTATATAGAGGTGATTTGGGTCCAAAGACTATTGGACTAATTAATAGTGGTAAATGGGATTCGGTTGCTAAAGAATATTTGGATCATAAAAATGCAAGGACCGGACCCGAACAAATCAAAAGAAGAATGAATACAAATGCTATGGCATTTGCACAATTTGCAAAGAATAAAGATTGATATGGAAGAATGGCCGTCAATAGGAAATGGAATGTTTGGCGGTATGTCTATGCAAAGACCTACCGCAACAAGAGTTCCAGATTTTGATCCTGTTGCATTAATGACAAAAAAGAAACAACAACAAGAAGATCCTACCAATATTCCTGTTGTAAGTCACGATGTAAATGATATAAATGAATTGGAATCATTTTGTCGTAAGTATGGTATCATTGGATTCAATTGTGGTAGAATGAGTCCAAGAGCAGCATTAAGAATGCTTAAAATGAGAATGGGTATTCCTAATGAAGAAAAACCTATCGTTGAAAACAAGTCGTTACTAAAAGGTTAAGTTGTCCATCTAACAATTGGTGTTCTTACCCATACATTATTGGTGTATATATAAATAAAATTGTTATCAATTCTTATTTCCCCAGGCATACCAGTATCTGTATATGATGTTGGTGCAGATCCGGTATTATTTAGATTTAAATATATAAATGAACCTGTGTCTGCAGTTATTGTATTTTCTACATATACATTTGATCCCGTAATATTACCACTTGCACTTATATTACTTGATGTAACATAAGTGAGTATATTGTTTATTGAACTTAAATTGGTAAAATTAGCAGAAGAACCACTAACATATCCACTTGCACTAATATTGCTTGATGTAATATTAACTAATGTATTGTCATTGGAAATTAATGTAGATGAACTAATTGTAGATGCGGTGATTGTATTTACAATAACAGAACTGCCTGATAAACTACCTGTAATATCACCTATTATACCAGCATAAGCATATATTTTATTAAATACTTTTAAAACTCCGCCGATTAATACATCTAAATTAAAGAATGCGGATGATGCACTTACTGCAGAGGAACTTATAGTTCCATTATAAGTTAATAAACTATCTACTTCTGTTAGATTTGATGCAGTTAAATTACCAATTGCAGATTCTACTTTTAAGAATGTATTAATTGGAAGTTGTTTTTCATTCCCAAATTCACTTATCGGTCCTTGTAATATTAAAGCACTACTAGTTACTACTGGATTGGAACCAGTTTGATTATTTGTTAATAACCAGTAATTGTTTGCACTATCCCACAATAATGAACTAGTTACATTATTATTACTACCACTATCTGTTAAATCCAAACCAGCATATCTTTGACTTAAAGAACCTGTACTCCAAGCATTTAATTGTATTCTATTATCTCCAATAATTACTGTACTTGAACTAATGTTAACAACTGAACCAGTTCCATATACTGTGAAATTTCCATACAATGTTGTGTTACCTCTTACTGATAATGTATTTAGTTCTGTATTTCCACTTGCACTTATATTACTGGCGGTAATTGCAAAAGCAGATATATTGCCAATTACATCAAGTGTATTATTTCCTAATAATGTTGACGATCCTATTGTAACACTAGAATTAAATGCTGCAGCACCACCACTTGTAAATTTAATATTTTCACCAAGAAAATCAACAGTACCATCCGAATTAAATCTATTCCAGTTTTCTGCATTACCATTTCCACCAAGCATAACATTTGGTGTCAACATTAATGTTTGATTTGGAGAATTAGATACATCAATCGTTGGATTGTTATTTGTGTAAAAAGGATCAGATTTATTTACTACCAATGTATTTCCTAAAAATGAAGCGGTGTCTGATAAAATAGAAATTTCATTATTACCTTGAGAAATCAAACTATCAAATGATAATTTATTTGATGACCAAAATGGAAAATAATTGTTTGATCCACTTCCAAAATAACTTGCGGTTGAACTGTTATTGCTCCAACTACTTGTACCAAAAACACTACCACTAAATCCTGCAGCGATAATTTGTCCACTTGCGCTTATATTACTTGAGGTAATATTAAATAATATTGACGAATTTGAATTTAGGGTGTTAAAATTTGCTGCAGAAGCGCTTATATAACCACTTGCGCTTATATTGCTTGAAGTAATATTAATTAAATTAGAATTTGTTGCGGTTAAATTATTAGTAATTATAGAACTACCTGATAAACTACCACTTAAATTTCCAATAAATACAGAAGCGCTTATTACTGAAGCAGTAACATTAGTAAAATTTGCTGTGCTTGGTGTAATTATTCCAATCGCTACACCTTCTAAAGTACTAGCACCAACAACAGATCCTGTAGAATCTGTTCTTATAATGAGACTGTTACCGTTTACATATTTTTCTTGATATGCGGTATTAGTTACATTTCTCTGGTCAAACCGAATGTCTTTAGCACTTGCCATATTTTATAAATATTGATTATTTATACTTAATTACATTATATTTATAAAGGATTATGTCATACCCAATTGAAAAGTTAGAAAATCAAATGCTTGATTTGATAGATGAAGTTTATGCAGATAGTGGATTGGGTAGATGGTTTGGCAAAGGTGGTGGAGGCAGTAGTTCTGGTGGTGGTTGGGATAGATACAATAGTAGCGGTAAAAAAGATGGTAAATGCGGTGATGCAAAAAAAGGAAGTAGTTATAGTGCTTGTTTGGGTAAAAAGTATGCGGATAGATTAAGATCCAAAGGTGGTCGTAAAGCTATTGCTAATTGGGTAAAAAGAAAAAAGTCTGCTCAAAATAAAGCTGGTAGAGGTGAAAAAGGTGATGGTGGTAAAGGTAAAACTCCTGTAAAAGTAAGTTATAAAGAAACATTATCAAGAGATTAATAATAACTTGTTTTTCATTTATTATATTGTAATATATACACATATACAACTATATATAAATGTATGAATAAATTTTACATTATAGATACTACATTAACAAATTCGCCTTTAATATTTGAAAATATACAAGGTTTAGTAAAACATTTAGAAGGCACTGTGAAACGAAAATTTGGAAAGTCTAGAGACCTTTATATGCAAAATCTCATTGATTTGGGACATGGAGAAGATGATTCACAAGGAAGAAATTTTACAGAATCAATGAGAACAATATTTAACATTGGCATTGTTGGAAAAGGTGGTATACTAAAAAGCTGTAACATTCATGATGTTGCACATTATAGTAAATACCGTACCGAAATGGGTGATTAAAAATGATTAATTTGGATGTAAAATGGAGTGATCCGTATGAAATTGAATCAAAGAACGGAATACCTCTTTGGACAAGACATTGGTTAATTCCAGTTAATTATCGTAACGAATTCTTTGTTTATTGGAAAGGTAACAGTTTCAAATTAAAAGACAAAGGTTACGGTGTCAAAAAAGTAGATAATGACTGGTTCTTGACTGAAACTCATACCACTAAAGATAGTTTTTCAAAAAAGAAAACAATAGATAAAGTCAAATCAGACGAACCATTAAAACCATATGAAGTAAAAGCATCAGATGGTTTGCGTCCATGGCAAGTAACTGCTGTATCAAAACTATGTGCAGCTATTAAAAAATGGGGATGTGCAATTGACGGTAGTGATGTAGGCGTTGGTAAAACATATAATGCATGTGGTACTGCAAGAGAATTGGATATGGATATTCTTGTAGTATGTCCAAAAGCAGTCATGGAATCATGGAAAAGAGTTATCAAGAACCATTTTAAAATAAATCATAGATTGATCGGAGTAATTAACTATGAAATGCTTAGAATGGGTAAAAAAGACAGTATGATTGCGTCTTATGTTAAAAGAAGAGATACTAGACGCAATGAATTTGTATGGAAGATTCCTAAATCCACCCTTATTATTTGGGACGAAAGTCAAAAATTAAAGGGTGCAAATACAAAAAATAGTGAAACTTGTTTGGAAGCATTGAAACAAGGTTATAAGATGTTGTTTTGTTCAGCAACTAATGCAACCAACCCATTAGAATTAAAAACTGTTGGTATGGCTATTAAATTGTTTGAAAACAACAAACAATATTATACTTGGTTATATGCACATGGTGTTACCAAAGGTAGATTTGGATTACAGTTTAATAACGATAAAGAAGTATTGAAGAAATTACATAATGATATCTTTATCAATAGAGGTGTAAGATTGACTAGAGATACAATTCCAAACTTTCCTGAAAGTCAAATTGATGCGGAATGTTATAACATGGAAGAAGATGCTCAGAATAAAATCAATAACATTTATGCGGAGATGGAAGCTGAATTGGCTAAGTTAAGAAAAAAAGAAAAAACAGATAAAGAAAGTCAATTAACAATTATATTAAGAGAACGAGAAAAAATTGAACTGTTAAAAGTTCCATTGTTTATTGAAATGATAGAAGATGGTATTGATAATGGTATGAGTATAGTTGTTTTTTTAAATTTTACACAAACTTTAAATTCTATCGCTAAAAAATTAAATATATCTTGTATATTTGATGGAAAAACTAAATCTGATACTAGACAACAAAATGTAGATGATTTTCAATCAAATAAACAAAGAGTAATTCTAGTAAACTTACAAAGTGGAGGTGCAGGACTATCATTACATGATTTAGATGGAAATTATCCAAGACTTGCATTAATTAGTCCGTCATATTCTGCTGTAAATATGAGGCAAGCATTGGGTAGAGTTTGGCGTGACAGTGCTAAAAGTAAAAGTATACAAAAAATAGTATTCGTTTCTGGTACAATTGAAGAAAAAGTATGTAAACAAGTCAATGAAAAATTAAATAATTTAGATTTAATAAATGACGGAGATTTAAATAATATTTAATATTCTTTCACTTTTTATGTTTTCACTATATATTTATAACTATATGAACCAAATAGATTTATGGGAAGAAAAAAACTTAATAGAACCAAAGAAGAACTTAAAGAACAGTCTAATATCCGTTCCAAACGATACTATCAAAGAAATAAAGAAGAATGTGATAGAAAAAGGATGGAAAGATATTGGAAACAAAAAGATACATCAAAAACTTTGTTCAAAATGTAATACAAATCAAGTATATAAGTCTTTAAAATCATTAAAACGAGCAATCAAAAAAAATGTTCTCTGTAAAAAATGTGCATTAAATGGAAGAATTATAGGATGTATGACAGATGAACATAAACATAAATTAAGCATCAGTCATAAAAAAAATGGAATTGGAAAGTGGATGAACGGTAGAACTTTAACTGATAAAACAAAAGAAAAAATAAGTAATTCACATAAAGGTAAAAAGTTAACTACTGAAACTAAATTAAAAATGTCTTTAGGTAAAATTGGAGGATTAAATCCAGCAAAAAGATTAGATGTAAGAAAAAAAATATCTGAATATCAACTAAAAAATAAAAGGACAATATCTGATGAAACCAGAAGAAAATTGTCTATTAAGTCTAAAGAAAATATATTAAAAAGATTTGAAAAATTTGGTAAAATATGTCCTAATTTCAATCCGAATGCATGTAATTATTTTAATAAATTAAATGAACAATATGGTTGGAATTTACAACATGCTTTAAATGGCGGGGAAGAGCGTATATTATGTTATTTTTTGGATGCCTATGATAAAGAAAGAAATATTGTAATTGAATACAATGAAAAAAACCATTATGATGTATATGGTAATTTAAAAGAAAAAGATAAAAGAAGAATAAATGATATAATAAATAAACTTAAATGTAAATTCTACATATACAATGAAATTACAAATAATTTAACTTTACTAAATGATGGAGATTTGGACTTATGAAAAAAGTTGTAGTAACTAGTATTAACTGGAAAGAAACAATTGAAGTAGACGAAACTATATTTGACGATTACAAATTAGAAGCGTGTACACAAGCAATGGAACGAGCAATAAACAACGGAAGTTTAACAGTAACTGCTTTGTTACAATGTTGGGTCGAACCAAAAAATCCTAAATCAAAGAAAAATGTATCTGTGTACAATACATATAAGATATTAATTAACGCAGGATTTCATAGTAAAGCAGAAATTTTAAGGTCAGTATTTTTATCAAAAACCAAAGTTGATTTAGCTGACGAACCAATCAAAGGTTAATTATGAGTAATGTTCCAGATATAAATGTAATTTTGGCTCAAATGGCCGAAATGCAAAAACAGTTAAATGATTTACAATCTCTTAAAAAGGATGTCAAAGAAATAAAAGAAATTAGTAGTCTTGGTGAAGATGTTGCAAAAGAAGTAGCAGAAGAAGTAAATCAATTAAAAGAAAATGGTGTTATTATTCCTCATTTGGAAAAACAAGCAGAATCGGTATTGTTTCCAAAAAGAAAAGAAAAGAATGGAATTGCAAGAGTATTATTAGAATCGGAAATCAAAGAAGCAAGAGCAAATAGTAGAAGTGCAAGAGAATGCTCTAAAAAACTGGGGGTAAGTTATACTACTTATAAAAAGTATGCTAAAATGTATGGTGTTCATGTTGTGTGTGATCCCGCAGTAAGAAAAACAAGAGATTTAAATAGTACAATTGATCCACATAAAGGTAAATATCCACTGAGTAAGATATTGAATGGTAAGTGTCCTAATTTCCCTATCCACAGATTAAAAGATAAATTGATTAGATCAGGTACAAAGAAGGCTGAATGTGAACAATGTGGATATGGTGAACGAAGAATTACTGATGGCAAGATTCCATTGTTATTAAACTTTGAAGATGGTGACAAAACCAATCATAAGTTAGAAAATTTAAAGATACTTTGTTATAATTGTACATTTTGTACTGGTAGAGGTTATATTAGACGAGGAACAATTCATTTTAATATGGATCCTGATGTAATTCAGGGTGCAAAGAAACCAATAAGAGCTAGATTTTAAAATAAAGTTATTATATCTTAAGTGATATTTATGCTTTATGAAAACATTCAATCATTTAATTGCTCAACATGGTGTACTAGTATCATTTAGTATTGCAAAGAAGTTAAATCGTGAAAGTGTAAAAGCAATTGCTAAAGAAATTAATAAATTAGGTGGTGATAAAAAGACACGAACACAATTATTGGAAGAAGAAATTAAGAGAAATACCATGGAATCTATGAAATTGACTGATGTTCCTGGTTTGATAATGTCGAAGACTGAAATCGTGAAAGAAAAATTCATGGAAAACAGTTTCATGAAAGATGACAAGACAGTAATTTCTTTAATGATTCTTGCAAATTCATTATCTAAGAAAATATTAGATAAAAAACTTCCAAAAGAACAAATGTGTTTTATTCTTATTTCGTTGATTGGTTCGCTAGGATTATCTGATGACGATTTTAAGAATTTCCATCAAAAACATAATCCAAACTTTATGCATGACGATGAGGATGATTTGGATGATTTTGATGACGACGAATATGATGATGAAGAAGATGATGAATTTTAATAAAAATATACCTTCAATTTATCATATCCATCAACAATTGTAAGACCTTTATAAGTCCATTTTTCTTTTTTAGTTTTTTCTATTAAATTAGAATAACTTTCATCATTTTTATCTATTTCCAAAACAAGACCAGCTACATTATTCTTTTCTTGTTCTTTTATTTTTGGGATTAAACTATGAATTAATTTTTTAAAACTTTCACTTTTGTCTATAAAAGCCAATATTTTATTCATAGCTACATCAACATTTTCTTTGGACACATTTTGTTTTATAGTTACGCACGGTGAATATAAACCTGGAAATTCTTTTACTATATTGACAAAGTTATCTTTATCATTTAATATATCCAATATAATTTCTTTTGTAACCATATATTCATATATATACATATACTAACAATTATGTTATTTTTAATATGGTTTTTACTACACAAGAAACAGAGGTTACTATGGATATATTAAATATTGCTGATGCAAAAAATTTGATCGGTACAAATAAAGTTGTATTTGTTACTGGAGTTACAGGTCAAGATGGTAGTTTTATGGCAGATTATTTGCTTAAAAATACTGATTATATTATTTTTGGAGGTGCTAGAAGATTGAGCATAAAAAATCATGAAAATATCAGTCATTTGGAAAATAATAGTAGATTTCATTTGGTAAATTTTGATTTGAGTGACGCTCATAGTATTAGTAAAATTGTAGAATCATTGAAACCGGATTATTTTATCAATTTAGCCGCACAAACATTCGTCGGTTCATCATGGGACTTTCCAGCTCAAACATGGGAATGTAATACGACTGGTATAATTCATATTTTAGAAGCTATTAGATTGCACAAACCATCCTGTAGATTTTATAATGCAGGTAGTAGTGAAGAATATGGTAATGTAGCTTATGTTCCTCAAGATGAAAATCATCCAGCTAGACCAAGAAGTCCATATGGAGCTAGTAAATCAGCAGCAAGACAATTAGTAAAAGTATATAGAGAAAGTTATAATTTATATGCAATTCAAGGTTTATTATTTAATCATGAAGGTACTAGAAGAGGTGAAGAATTTGTTACCAGAAAAATTACCAAGGGTGTAGCTAGAATTAAAAAAGCAATAGTTGAAGGAAAACCATTTGAACCAATTGAATTAGGCAATGTAAAAGCCCAACGAGATTGGAGTGACGCAGAAGACTTTGTTAAAGGTATTTGGTTAATGTTAAATCAAGAAAAGTGCAGAGTTGATATGGATAGTAATATGAAAATTGAGGAATATGTTCTCTCCAGCAATGAAACACACACAATTGCAGAATTCGTTTGGTATGCTTTTAAAGCTGCAGGTATTGAAGGTGGATGGCATGGACAAGCGGAACTAGCAGAATTTAGTATTAGTACCAAAGATGCAATTAAATATGACCCAGTAGTATCCGTATTAGTTAAAATTAATCCAAAATTCTATAGACCAGCAGAAGTAGACCTGTTATTAGGAGATAGTACCAAAGCTAGAAGAGAATTGGGATGGAAGCCAGAAACATCATTTGAACAATTAGTAGAAAAAATGGTACTTAATGATTTAAAACAAATTGGACTATGAGTGAATCCTATACATTATATAATGAAACAGTAATGGATCATTTTATTAACCCAAGAAATATGGGTGACATAAAAGATGCAGATGCCATTGGTGAAGTAGGTGCTGCTGCTTGTGGTGACATAATGAAAATCAGTCTTAAAATAGATGATGTTACTGGAACTGTAATCGATGCGAGATTCAAAACATTTGGTTGTGGTAGTGCAATTGCAGCTTCATCTATGGCGACTGAATTGATTAAGGGTAAGTCAATTGATGAATTGGAAAGATGTTTTAGCAATGATGATATTGTTAATGCTTTAGGTGGACTGCCACCAGTGAAAATTCATTGTTCTGTTTTGGCTGAAGCTGCATTAAAAGCCGCACTTGAAGACTATAAGAAAAAACACAACATTTAATGAAAATCATTGTTCTGTATTAGCTAATACTATTTATTAGTATATGACTAATCATTGTAAATGTGGATGTGGAGAAAAACTAAGAAAAGATAATAAAACGGGATACCAAAAATGTCATAAACCATGTACAATATGCAGTAAACCCGTAAAAAGAAGTGACACGGAATGTTGTTCAAAATCGTGTTCTGCAAAGTTACATTGGATACAACATCCAGAATTAAAAGAAAATAGAACATGGAATAAATCAAGAAATGTTGTAAGAAGTAAAAATAAACAATGGAGAAAAAATTGTTCAGATTCTGCAAAAGAAACATATAAAAATGGACGGGTTGTATGGAATCGTGGCAAAATTTTTAATACATCATTAACACCAGAAGAAAGATTTGACAAGAGAAAAATAACCGAATATCGAGATTGGATAAAAAGTGTATTTGAAAGAGATAAATATATTTGTCAATTAACAGGAATAAAAGGTAAAAAATTATCGGCACATCATTTATATTCATGGGATAAAAATAAAGAGAAAAGATTAGATATAAACAATGGTATAACTATTCTAAAAGAATTACATGACGAATTTCACAATATATATGGAAGAGGAAATAATACACCTGAACAATTTGAAGATTACAAAAAGAAAAAGGGAATCAAATAAACCTACTGTTCATAAATTGGATTAAATTGTTATAATAATTCTCCAATCCTTTTTTTGTTACTCGTTTTCTGGTGGTATTCTTTTTATATGCGTTGATAATATCACTTGTGACTTCCAAGTCATTTTCCTCATTCAACAACTTAATTTTATCAACTTTATTTTTACGCATAAAAAACTTCTGATGAATAAGTATATCACCAGAAGTTTTCGTTACAATTTTTTTATTAAATAGTTAAAAAATGTTTCCAAGTGTGATGTTTTGCTTCTCTAATCAAAGCAGACACTGGCATTGGATTTGGTTCAATTGGATCTTTTCTTAACTTCAATCCCATTTCACTATTTAGTTTATTGCCTTTTTTACTATTAAGAGTTTTGTCACATACAACCATATTAGTCCAAGTATCCTGACCACCCTTACTACGAGGAATTACATGGTCAATAGTAGATTGATCTTTTGATAATTTCTTACCAGTATATTGACAAATACCTTGATCTCTATTCCAAATACCATCTTTACTAGGCTTTCCTTTAAATGTCTTAATAGGCATTTTGTTGAAATTTGTAGCGATGATGACGGTTGGAACCCTAATGCTTCTAGTAGGACTATTTATGGCCAAATCCCACGGTCTAATAGGTAATGTCATCCATTCTTCCCATGAAACTGGATTCATACTCTTAGCTTCATCAAAGATGGGTTGACCATTATCATCTAGTTCATATTCGATGTCCAATGCCATTGTAACAGGTTTACCATTGGATTCAGAACCACAAAGATCCACAATAGCATCTTTGACAGTTTTAAACCCTACAGGTTGCCAACTAGCATTTAGATTTAAACAGATTAATTTATTCGCAACAGTATTCATAACTCACCTTACAACATAAGTATATTCTATTTTTTATAAAGGTCAAGAGAAATTTTTTCTTTTGGTTGTAGACTTTCATCTACTCTATCAATCACCATCTGTAAATTGCCAATTTCAAACCATTCATTTTTCTGACTCCTAGCAAAATGTTTCATCTGTTCGTGAATATCTTTTTCTGCATTATAACAGTCTGGATGGTGTATATAATACTCTATTTTGTAATTTCTTAGTGGACTACTTGTTTGATATGTACGCAGTCTGGATTTGATATCTTCAGTAACACCTATTTTGTAATAATTAGGGAAATTAATGTTACTAATTACATAAATATAACCCTCTTTTTGTCTTTTTTCACCCATTTGTCCAATAAATATAGACAAATTTTAATTTTCTTTTTATTTATTTTAGGGGTACCCCC
>Ga0207942_1000079_pt1 | contig 26941 bp, 30 predicted proteins | sample LakMenEpi12Oct12_FD_150687 | JGI IMG/M metagenome (GOLD analysis project Ga0207942, IMG submission 150687) | Freshwater microbial communities from Lake Mendota, WI - 12OCT2012 deep hole epilimnion (SPAdes) | ecosystem: Environmental > Aquatic > Freshwater > Lake > Epilimnion/Euphotic zone ... | reverse complement strand
GGTCGCCCGCCTGAGGGGTTTTTAGATCTGCTCAAGTCGGAGCCGGGCCGGATTGAGGCTTGCACTGCCGGGGTCAGCTTTGAACCGCTGGGGGAGGCGGCCCGCCCCACATACCTAGACGCCATTCGCCTAGCCCAGGGCTGCCACGATTACTCAGGCGGCCATAGCGGGACAGAGGGTGAGGCCTGGCATGGCGCCATCTCTACGGTCGTGGACGTGCTCAAGCGGGCGGCGGCTGGGCCCTGGGACAGCCAGATCAGGGCGGTGTATGGCGTTGGGGTGGAGGCTGGGGATGTGGCTGTGCCGGTGCCGGTGGCAGTGAGCGAGCGGCCATGGGAGCGGGAGGGGTGGCGCGATGAACAGGGGCGGTGCTGGTTCTGCAATGCCTACTCCATGGGTCGCTGGAGCTACGACACTCCGCCCGATCCAGGGCAGGGCTGGGGGCGGCTAGGGACGCTGACTCACTCTTTGCCGCACTGGGCAATTCAGCGGCCCCGCGCTATCCCAAAACCAGCGCCCCATGTCGGGGAGGGGGAGGCGTGATGTTAGTTCAAATTCCAACACTGGCCGACGCTTATTTTTCAATCGCAAAATGGGCTTATTGGCGTTACGCAAGGGGAATGGTGGCCAGCAATAGAAAGCCGGTCGGCGTGCCAGGCAACCGGGACCCAGACAGCCCCTGCCCGGCATTTGAGCCCCGACCCCGCAAGCTGGAAGACTTTGCCGATTGCGAAACAGATGGACATTACCTGTGCTCTGAGTGCTGCCACAGAGTGTCAGCGCCGGCATGGGGGGAGGTGGAGGCGTGAAAGCCAAGGAACAAAAACTCAGGACCGCAATGAAAGCAGCCCGTGAATTTATCAACCGGAGCGAGCTTCTGTTGGCCTATTGGGAAGCAGGCGGCGCAAGCCTGACCGGCACGGCCCCATCTGGTGCTGTTCGACGTGCATCTATGGAGCTGACCAGATCGCTCTCTGAATACAGGAAACCTTGAGCACCCCCAAGAGCACCCTCACCCCTGACCCCCAATGCTAAAAAACGACAAATGGATCAGAGCCCAGGCCGCCGCCGGCATGATCGAGCCCTTCCAGGCGGCCCTGGTGAGGGAGGTTGACGCCATGGATGGTTCGCTGCGCGAGCCGTGGGACAAGCGCCCGGTACTGAGCTTCGGCACCAGCAGCTACGGCTACGACATCCGCCTCTCGGCTGCCGAGTTCCTGACCTTCCGCCATGTGCCGGGCACGGTGATGAACCCCAAGCGGCCCAATCCTGCCAACTTGGAGCCCGCCCCCCTGCATGAGGATGAAGACGGCCGATTTTTTATCCTGCCGGCCCACACCTATGGCCTAGGGGTGGCGCTCGAAAGGATCCGGGTGCCGCCAAATATCACCGTGATCTGCCTAGGCAAAAGCACCTATGCCAGGTTGGGAATCATCGTCAACACCACGCCGGCAGAGGCCGCATGGGAGGGGCATCTGACCCTTGAGTTCAGCAACTCATCCGGGGCTGACTGCCGCATTTATGCGGAGGAGGGGATCTGCCAGCTGCTCTTCTTCGAGGGGGATCCCTGCGAGACGACCTATGCCGATCGGGCTGGGAAATATCAGAACCAGCCTGAGCGGGTGGTGGTGGCCAGGGTATGAGAGACATCACCCCAACCCCGCCCCGTGGCCGCTTCGTCGTCCTAGAGGGCATCGACGGCAGCGGCAAGACCACCCAACTGGAGGCCCTGCGCCAATGGCTGCCCAGTAGTGGCCTGATGCCTCCTGGCGCCCGCGTGATCGTGAGCCGAGAGCCTGGGGGAACCGCCCTAGGCCAGGCGTTGCGGGATCTGCTGCTGCACCCTCCTGGGGAAGCGGCCCCGGCGCCCCGTGCCGAGCTCCTGCTGTATGCCGCCGACCGTGCCCAGCATGTCGAAACCGTTCTGCGGCCGGCGCTCGATGCCGGGGATTGGGTGCTGTGCGACCGCTTCACCGGATCGACCTGGGCCTATCAGGGTTATGGCAGGGACTTGATGAAGTCAATGATTCGCGATCTGGAGTTTCTGGCCACAGGCGGTCTGCAGGCTGATCTCACCCTCTGGCTGGATGTGCCCCTGACCGAGTCGATCCGGCGCCGTGGCAGGCAACCGACCGACCGCATTGAGATGGAAGGAAAATCCTTTGTGATGCTGGTAGCCGCAGGCTTTGCCGTCATGGCCGCTCGGCGTGGCTGGACCCGCATCGACGCAGACAAGCCCGTAGTTGCCGTGACGGCGGACTGTTGCCGCGCCATGGTCCGCCGCTTTGAGGGGCCGGTGGCATGATCACCCCAACCCTTCCAGCACCTCCCTGGCCCACCGCTGGTGTTCATCGCTCGGAGGCTGCAGGGGGCGAGCATCACGGGCCAGGACAAGCTCCACCTCCAGGCACCGCACGCGGCCCAGCAGAGCATCGATCAATGCCCCCTGGCTATAGGCCTGCACAATCAAGTTATCAGCCAGGATGCTCAGATCGTCGCGGCACAAATGGGCGGCAGTCCGCCGATCCAAAGCCCGGCTCAGCTGCGTTTCTAGGCTAAGTGTCGGCACCATCCAACTATTCGAGGTCGAGGCCATGGCGGATCAAGAGCTGCAGTTGACGGTAGGAACAGATGCGGATGGTGGCGCGTGCTGGGAGGTGTGCATCGATGGGGTCCGGCACCAGGACCGATCACCCGCCCAGCTCCGCGCCTTGATCGAGCAGCGCCGCGCCCAGAAATCGGCACGGTGGGCCCAGCTGGAACCGATCGAGGGGCTAGACGAGGATGCCGACGCGGGGCGGCCTGGGTGGGGCGGCATGGTGCAGGCCGAGGGGGGCTGGCGGGAAGAGGGCTAGCGATCTGCAACGATCGCGCTGGGGCGGCATGGGGCAGGACGAGGGGGGCTGGCGGTAATAGGGCACGCCGGTCAGCGGGTTGGTGGGTGCAGCCGTCATGGGCTCGTAGCATAGCGGCAACAATTTAGCCCCGCCCAATGCCCGTTTTCACTCTCTGCAACCGGGCCCAGTACAGCCTGACGACCCCTGACATGCCATTAACAGGCACGTTCTACGGTCAATTGATGACCTCTGCTTTTACGTTTAACCGTGACACCCATGACACGATGGCCGCAATCACCAGCGGCGAGATCACCCCTGTTACCGGCTATTCAACAGGCGGCAAGCCGTTGGTGCTCAGTAACTCAATGAACACCACTACCGGAATCAATGCCCTAGTCATTGCCCCGGTTACATGGAATGCCAATATCACGGGCGCCAGTGGGATTCTGATTTATTATCGACCATCAGCAACACCTTCTGAGCAAATAGTTTTAGGCTACAACCACTTTGGCAGCCCTCAAAGCAGCGTTGGGGGGTTGTTCAGGATTGAGCAAATGCAGATCGAAGCTGCGCAAGCAAACAACAACAATGTCATAATTCCTTACGCAACAATCAACGCAATCATAAACAAAACTATAAACCTGAGTGCAGGCAACTTCTACGCCATGCTGCTGGGTGCTGGCTACACTCCCAGCGCCGCTCATTCGTTTCGGTCAAATCTAACCAACGAAGTGACAGGCACTGGCTACACCGCTGGTGGCGTGCCTGCTCCGCTGACGATCACACGGGATGATGCTGCTGATAAAACCATAGTGCAGGCCAATCAAATTATCCTTACGGGCGCTACAGTTTCGCCTAGATATGTGGTTTATTATCAAAGCCTTGGCGGGGCGGCTTCTGCTGACCGTGTTTTGATGATTTGGGATTGGGGCATAGTCTACCCTGCCAATGGTGCCGCGTATCCGATCAATGCCAATAGCTTTGATATCACCGGGGTTTACGTTTAATGGATTTCCCTGAATCCTGTCTGCCGATCGGGAGGCCGCATACGTTAGGTGATTTCAATATCGCCGCTGAACTTGATCGGCGGTTTTTATTGAGCGACACCCTGGCTGGCCAGACCCTGCCCTTGCCCCTGCCCCTGCTCAGCCCCGCACAGTTCGCCGATTTTGTGGCGCACTTCCGAACTGTGGGGCTGCTGGCATCCTGGGAGCTGCCTGCTGCGGTCTGGGTGGGGCGTGCAGTTCCCCCGACGCCGGCTCGATGGCGCTATGCCTCGGCACCATCGTGGGCCCTGCAACCTGGCGAGCAGTGGCAGGTTACCGGGGTTGAGCTGCGTGCGGTGTGAGCTAAAAAATTGGCAGCGGCCCGGTCGGTACGGTATGTGGCCTGGCGGCTAAGGTGATCTGGAAATCATTGAACCGTCCATTACAGATTTGAGAATTCCCAAAGCGTTTTCCTATGTCTAGGATTGTTTGCGGGTAATTGCGAATATATGTAGGCACAGGATCGGCAGACACTGGAGTGATAAATGTCTGGCCGCTGACTGTCGAGAACGATGTTCTTACAAACCCAGCCGCTCTGGTCTGCTGGAAGAAATACCAGCTCCCTGGAGAGACTACGGCTTGCCCGCTATATTCGGTCCCGACCTGGGATCCAGGGCTATTCAAATTGTCAGAATAGTAAACCCATCCACTTGTCGCAATTACAAAAGCATTCAAAAAGCTAACATCTGCCGGTAAAGATCCGATACCTCCTGCTTCATTTGTGATCTGAAACAACTCGTTCCTGGCCACTGTTGTTAGATCCACTGTTGTTAGATTAAACCAAAATCTGATTGTGTAATCTCCTGCGCCCAAGGCCTGCGCCAGTTCTACCGACAACCAGTCTGGCGTGCCATCGGCGCTAGTCAATAGTGCAGAGCCGGCGCCCCAGCGGCCTGCGCTGGCGTCAATGCTGATGCCGCCTTGTGGCGTAATTGACACCGATTGGCCGCTGACATCGGTAAAGCCCTTGTCAGCAGTCAGGGGCAGATGCGCCAACACCGACCCGTAAAGAGGGTCGTTCAATGGCGTCGATACGAGCCCAGCTGGCGTGGTCTTTAGCAGCAACAGCGTCGATTGGGACGGCGTGCCCGTAGCCATCCCCGCCGCCGTGGTGGTCAGCCGCAGGATCGTGGATCCGCTGGGGGTGCCCGCCGGCAGGGCCCTGGCCGCTGTGGTGCGGAGCACGATGCGGGTGGACCCGGAGGGGGTGGAGGCCCGTCGAATCCAGACCCCGACGAACTGAACGGCCAGGCGGTAGAACTCGGGGGCGACCGCCCGGACGTCGTCCTGAGTAACCGGCCGCGCATAGGTCCACTGAAACCCGGCCGGAGTCAGTGCCGTGGCCAGGGTGGTGGGATGAAACCCAAACGAGCGGCCCCGCTGGGCCTGCTGGTGGTCTGGCACGCTGCGGGCTTCGGCTTCGGTCAACCCTTCAAACGTCATATTCAGAACGTCCCCGGTCGCTACCAGGTCGGCGGTGCTGGCCACGGTGCTGCCGTCGTAGGCAGCCTGCAAGGTGGCTGGGACCGTGCCAGGAGTGATTGAGACGGTGGCAGGGCGGAGGGTCGGGAATGTGGTCATGATGGACCCAATAAATCAGCATAGCCAGGAATTAAAACTGATCGAACAAAAATATAAGACCAAGTTTCTTGATAGCTTCCATTTAGGATATGAGGATATTCAGTAACTCCAGGCGGACCGATGGCACCTGTATTTTCGTTTACAGGATAACGTGTAACCCTTGTTAGGGTGTTGTCTTCAAACGATATAAAACAGGCATCGTCGGGCCCCGTAAAAATGGGACTCATGTCTTCCTCTACTTCTTGTGGCTTTCGCTCAGGAAAAGCAATGCTTGCCTCGGGGTTTAATTTCCAATATTTTCTAAGTGTATAAACTGTAAAATCTTGGTTTCCGGTCGGCGGCAACGGCGGATTGGCCGGGCCGTCAGGCGTGCCTGGCTGGGAGGGGATGCCGGGGGGATTGACCGGGCCGGTAGGGGGCAGGGGGGCAGGGGGAGCACCACCACCTCCCCCACCGCCGCCACCGCCGCCACCGCCGCCACCGCCGCCCACACTGAATCCGCCGCCCGCGTATTCGCCAGAAACCGGCCGCCGACCGTAGCGGCCGTAAAACCAGACCTCGTCACTGGTCCAGCTTTCCTCGTCGGGCGCGGGGATCGAACAATCGGTCGCCCGGCTGGGGTCCGCATCGCAGGAGGGGGCGGTGTCACCGGTCAGGAGGGTGATGTTCTCAACCTGAACCGCTGCCACGTCCAGGGCCACCAGGGAGCGCCCTAGCCCATCGACCGGGCAGTGCTCCAGTTGCAGGGTCAGGGTGCCCTCGCGGCCGGTGTTGGCAGAGACAATCCAATACCAAGCCACCAGGGGGCTGCTCAACCCATCCACGTCCTCACGCTGCAGCTGCAGGGCGATCAGCTCGCCCTCTCCCAGGGTCGAGTTCCAAGAGCCAGCCTTGATCGCCACCGCGGCGGAGTGCGTGATGTGCCGGCGCTTTGCCTGGCCAAACCGGATCGCCCTGGCGGCGTGAATCTCGGATGTGCAGAACTGGCTCAGATCGTGCTCCTCCGTTGGCGCGGTTTCTGGGGTGGAGTCATAGGCCACCTCCGGGGTCCGAATCATCCTGGACAATCCATCCGGGCCCTGCTGGCGCCAGGCCGCTACAGCCCGGTAGGGGCGCCTCGCCTCAGGGCTAACCAGCTGCCAGGTGTAACTCCCATCGACGATCGCCTCGCTATCAAACACCCACGCGGGGCTCAATGGCTCGGTGTTGATGGCCCCAGATGGCGTAACGGGCAGCAGTGGCCGCAGGCCGTAGCGGCCGGCAATCTTGGTTTCGCGCACCATGAAATAGGGCCCAACCTTGCTCATCCAGTCGCTGATGCTGGTCGGCTCTGATAGCACCCCATTCCACCAGAGACCGTTGACATCCATGAACCGAGCTGCTGCGGTGATCGACTCCCGATCAATCCGAACCGGTGCTGTGCGGCCATCATTGTTCAGTAGGTATAAATAAAGATCGCCTAAATTGTTGGAGCTGCCGTAGACATTATCCAGCAGCCTGACTGATTCGACTCCATTGCGAATAAATAGATGAATCTGCCGCTTCCAGTGGCCACGGTCTGGCAGTCCGACGCCATCAGCATCAAAACCGTTGAAGTTTACAGCGCTAAACGATACAGTCGTTAGGTCTTTATGTGTGCCAACCGTGCCGCATTGCGTTGGGGCCTGCACTTTGTTGGCAATTAATTGCGAGCCTGAATAAACATCAACCAGGAAATTGCCAGGAGTCCAGGTGCCAGCAGTTTTTGGGCCATAGGACTGGCTGAAGTTCCCAACCCGGCAGCGGCCCTGGAAAACGCCATTGACCGAGATGCCGCCGAGCTTCCCCTGGCTGACGATCAATCGCCACTTCACCGCCACGGCATTGGCCACGGGCTGCCCCTCCAGCAGCGGAGTATCAAACCGGCAGGCCGTGGCCTTCGGGCTGACGATCACGCCGCCGACGCCGGCGTCCGATGGGCTGCCGCAGGTGTCGCCGATGCGTCGGCACCAGACGATGGGCGCCCGCTCCAGCAGCGTCATCGCCTGCTGGTTGGCGTTCCAGTGCGACTGGGCCTCGGCAGCAGTCACGGCCGTGGGCCGGGCAGCTCCCCCCAGTGCTGCGGAGGCCCTGCCCAGCGAAACTGTCGTCTTGCCGTATTGGCTGCTGCCTGGGCTGCTGGATTTGAATCCAATCATGTTGAAAAATCCAACACGCAGGGCGTGCCGATCAACTCCTGCGTGAGCACGATTGGCGGGACCGACACTGCAACCGGAGGCGGTGAGATGGCGCCCGTAATCGTGATGCCAGTCAGGGAGCCGCTGGCGGTGATGCTGCCGACCAGGGCCGAATCAACCCGGCTGAGCCCGCCCAGGACAACCTCGAACTGAGTCACCTCGATCAGCCATTGGTTGGCGTTCGCATCGAGCGCCAGGGCCATGACAGCAGGGGAGTACGCGCAGGTGATTGTGACTGATCCCGACGCCAGGCCCGAATCAAACCCTGGGCAGTTGAACTCCTGGAACTCCCAGGACTGCAGCCCGTCGCCGTCGCCAGCGTCAAAGGCAGTGAAGGGGCTGTTGTTGATCCCATCGAGCCGGTGCCAACGCCCCTTGGCGTTGCCGCTGGGGTCCATCCACTTCAGGGTCTGGGTGTAGACGTGGGGGCCGTAGTCGGGCATCAGCGAAAAATCCCCAGTTCACTGCGCCCGTCAGGGGTCTGGGCATAGGTCCACATCCGATTGGCAGCATCCTCGGCAATCGCCACGGCGTCGGCCATGGTTATGGCGTCAGATCCGTCCGGGAGTCGGTAGACCGGGCCGGTGTGGTTGAGGTTGAAGGTTGGGGCAAAGGTGCCGCCGCCTCTGGAGCCCCCGGCAGCGGCGCCGCCCTGGCGAATGCCGAGGCCCCGATCGCCCATCTGCGCAGCGATGAACTGCGGCACCTTTTTCTGAGGAACGATGTACTCGGGGCCCGCCTCGCCGGCCATGATCAGCGTTGGCCGATCCACCCGGCCGCCGCCGGCAAACTGGGGCACTTCAACATATTGAATCGGCTGAGCCGTTATGCCTACCCTACTTGAAACTGAATTGATTCTAGCAATTGCGCTATTTACAATATCAATAAATCTATTCACTCCATTAGCACCCCAAGACAGCAGCCCATTTAGCGAGCCGCGCAGGCTGTTGACAATGCCATCCCAAGCCGCAGTAATGGGCTCCACCAGGCCTAGCGCATAGTCCCGCATGCCATCCATGGCCAGATTCCAGGTCTGCCCCAGGCGTGCAATCAGGCCATTCTCTGGGCCGATGATCGTGTCGAAAAATGCTGCAAAGTTGTCCCTGATATTCGGCAGAATGTTGCTGACGTAGCTGCTGATATTGTCCATCATTATGTTCCAGCCGCCGCCGATCATTGCGACGAACCCGGTTTCAGGGTTGGCGATCAGGTTCCAGAGGCCCCGGAAGGCATCGGCGATCTGATCGCGGAAGTTGAAAACCACCACCGCCGTGGCCACGGCTGCCGCGCCAATCAGGATCGGAGCAGAGACGAAACCGGCGACCAGGGCAGCCAGGCCGGTGGCTACTGATCCGACGGTGGTGGCGATGCCCGCCAGACCTGCTGTTACCGCCGGCATGGCCCCAGCCCAGCCGGCCAGCGTGGCGCCTAGGCCAAAGCCGGCAATGGTCTTGAGAGCCATCCCAAGGCCAACCACAACGGGCAGAGCAATGACGGCTGCTGCTCCAATGGCGCCAATCCCAATTGCTATTTGCGTGAGCAGGGGATTGGCTTGGGCAAGGCCCGAAAGCGCTTGAACTACTGCAATAACACCAGGTACTAGCTCGTTAATTATAGGTACTATCAAATTGCCTATTTCAATCTGCAAGTTTTCTACATTGTTTTTGGCTAATTGAATTTGCGCCGCAGTTGTTTCCATTTGAACTCCAGCCTCAACGGTAACCGACCCCATGTTTTTAGTTTCATTATTTGCAACCCTTAGCGCTTCGGCAAGTTTTTGCGTATTGTTAATCATCGGAAACAATCCCCTAGCCTCATCGCCAAAAAAGTCAGTAAACGTAGGTAGCTGCAGCTCTTGCGGCAAGCTCTTGATTTTATCTAGCATCGCAATTATCGTAGGCTCTGCGTTAGTGACCATGTTTCTAGCCAACAACAATCCCGCGCTTTCGCCTGACTTCCTAGCCGCCTCGTCTTGTTGAATTTTCAGTATCTTTTGCTGGCCATCGTACAAAGCTCTTTCTTCTGTAAACGACTCTTCTATGCCTTGCTTTTTGTCGTCCAACCTCTCTTGCTCTGCTTGCTTAAACGCGGCGACACTTTCTTCGTATGCCTTTTTTTCCCTGTCGGACCTGTCTTTAATTGCTTGTGATTCTTGCTCTTTTCTTTCGTTAATTGCATCCATCCTCAACTGAGAAGCGTCTTCTATTGCTCGCTGTTCGCGCTTAAGAATCGCTTGCGATGCTGCATCCGTGCCGGTAATTTGCTGGCGCAGTTGTTCTAGTAAGTCTTCGGTTTGCCGGCGCTCTGCCGTCTCAATAGTTCTATATTTTTTGTTAAGCTTTTTCTCCTCTTGAGATACCTGCTGATCCAGGATTTTTAGTTGTTCATCCATCCGCCTCTGGGCTTCGCGCAACACGCCATTTGTTTCCACCTCGGCCAGCCTGATCGCGCCATCTTTGCGACGGTTCAGGGCGTTCTCATAGCGCCGATCCTCTGCCGATCGCACCATCTCATCCTGTGCCTGGCTGATGGCGGTAGCGGCCTGGCCCGACGCCATCCCTAGGGTCTGCAGCGCCCGAATCTGCCGATCCGTCATGGAGTCGCCACGGGTGAGGGCTTTGACCATGTTGTTAAAGCTGGTGGCGGCGACCTCGGTTTCGACGCCTGCGGAGATCATCGCCGCGCCAAAACCTGCAACCTGCTCCGCCGTCAATCCTGCCTGCTGCCCAACAGCTCCAGACCGTAAAGCAAATTCGATCAGCTGCTTACCATTGGCAGCGCCGGCCTTATCAAGTTCATTCATTGTATCAGCCAGCTTCAATACGTCTGGCTGCGTTAATTTCATGCTATTGCGCATTTTCGCAATAGACAAACCGGCCTCATCTGCCGTCATATTGAAAGCAATACTTATCTTTGCAACATCTCCGGCGAATTGCCGTACTTCCTCCCTTGCGATGCCTGACGCGCCAGCAGCGGCGTAGATCTCCGCAAATCCCTTGGCTGAGATCGGCAGCTCTAGGGATAGTTCTCTGATCTCGTCTGAGATTTCCGCAATTGCAGCCGGCGTCTCTAGGCCATCCATGACCTTGCGGACCTGGGAGATGCTGGTTTCAAAATCAATGGCAGCTTTCGTGCTGGTCACTAGCGCAACGCCAACACCAGCAGCCAGGGCGGCGGCAGCCTGCCAGGATGCGCTATCGATCGTGGCCTTGAAGCCTCCACGGGTGGCCTCTGCGACCTTGTTGATCTCATTACCCAGCTGCGCCACCTGGCCCATGCCAGTAACCTGGGCCCCAATCTTCAGAATCGCGTCAAAATTGACGGCCATCAGGAACCCCTCAGCAGTGTCAACAGTTCCAGCTCGATGACGCGCAGATCATCCATCAGCGCAGCAACCGCACCACGGCCACGCCGCAGGCCCGCCAGGGCGATAACCGCCGGATAGTTGAGCCCGGTGCGCACCCGGTACGGCTGCCACTCTGGGGTGTACTCGGTGGCCCACTGCCATTGGGTTTGCACCTGGCACCAGAGCAGAAAGGCTTCCCAGTTTTCGGGCCATATCCAGCAGGTGGGCTCAGTAGGTTCTGGGGTCTCATCAGGCACAAACCCAACGATCCCCAGCCTTTTCGCTTCTTGCGCCAGCCTGGCGTTCTCCTGGGCCTGGGATTCAACGCGGCTGACAGTGGTCATTTGCCGATGCCATTCCCTCGCGATTTCCCTGAGGTTGGCGGCTTTCCCACTTCAGGATCCGTTAGTGTGTTCCATGCGGAAACAAGCGCATTGGCTACCCCAGGAAATTCGATTACTTTTTTCTTGTTTTCAGCAGTGAAAGACATTGGCTCATCATTATCGCCGCCAAGCATGTCTTCCCCCCAGCCAACAAGAATCTTGTCAGCGATTGGAAGAAGGCTTTTCCTTTCCAGTCCATCAGCAGCAGACGGCTCCAGGTTGCCAAGCTCAATCGCTTTAATGATTGCAATGTAGGAGCGAAATTCTTCGCGCATATTTTCAATCTCGGTTTGCTGGCCTCTTTCAAAGATTGCCGTAAATGATCCATGTTCTTGCTTTCCGTCTCCAATCGGGTAGCTAAACTCCACCTTGCCTGTAAAGGTGGTGCCAGCTCTGTCAATGTTGAAAGCCATGAGAGAAGATCAGGGGTGAAAGATTAAAACTGGCGGCTTGATCAGTATCAAGTAAACGCCAGCGTGCCGGAGTCGCTGAGGCCTTCAGTGCGCCGCACCGTAAACGGAATGGTCAGCGCTGCGATGCCGGCATCATCGTCGGGTGCGGGGGCGCCCAGTTGAACCTTGGGCAGGTTGACGACCATGCGATTGCCCACCACCGTGTTATGGGTGAAGTTGAGCGCACCATTGGTAGAAGCTACTGCTATCGCGTAGAAATCCTTGCCGCTTAGCAGATCCGGCCTTTGCAGCTTAAGGGATCCTGTGATTACACGATCCACGATCTGAAAATTAGGAGCGCAGCCCATTCGATCATAAAATTCTAAAGTGTTATCACATTTCAGCGAAAAATCAATAATGCAACAGCTATAACCATGAAGGCTAAACGTTGGCGTATTGACAGAATTGCAAGCTACGGGAGCGGCCATAGCACTATAAGTTGGCGTTAAGGATGCCGCATCGACCGGAGGCACATAAATGCCAGGCACTTCAAACGAAAACAGCGGCACCTCGCCGGCCTGCATCTTCAGCTCCCAGCTCTTGGTTCGGGCACCTATCCCTAGGTGCTTGTTGCCGTCCCAATCGTGGTAAAAGGTCAGAGAATCAGCCCCGCCCGTCACGAATGAGTAGGTGTTACTGGTGGTGGCAACCGTTGCCAGGTTCATCCCTGCTGCACGCAGGAAGATCCCGTAGGCGGGGGGCGTGCCAGCGGTGCCAGAGCCGACGGCCTCAACGTCAAACGCAACGCCGTTTTTCAGCTCGGCCATCACGTCCGGCAATGCCTCGCCAAACTGCCCGTCTAAGCTGGGGCGAGCAATAGCAGTGGCGTCAAGGGCGGTCAACTTCGGGTCCCTGACCCGGATCGCGTTCACCCCCGTCGGGGCTGCTGACGTTGCGTAGGTCGTCTCCAATGCTGCCATCAGAAACTGAGACTTGTTGCGGGCCATCGGCTGTGGGGGGTTGGGTTACGGATTCGAGGATCCACTCGTTGTTGGTGAGCAGATAGGCGCCAGGGCCAGAAGGCAACGGCGGTGTAGGGGGCTGCTCAAACGTTGCCTTCTTCATGCAATGTGATGTTGGAGATGGCCGTGTAATAGGTCACAGTGTAAATCATTCTGACCTCGCACGCTTGCAGGTTGAGCTCATGGATCCGGCCACGGGATTCGATGTCAATGCACAGCCCCCCCAAGTCTCGCCTCCCGGCCATGATGCGTGCATGGACCGCCGCGCAAAACGGGCCCAGGATTCGCCACTTTGGGGGCTCCCCTGGCTTTCGGGTCTTGGTGATGGTGATGACAACCGGAAGGGTTGAGACCACCCGGCAAGCGCTCAAAACCTTGTCGAGGGCTTCCCCTTCCTGATCCAGCTTGATCACCACGCCATCGGGCTCAGATGCCACCCTGGCTGCATCCAGGAACAAAGCAACGACCCCAGGAATATCGCTCCGGTCCTCGGTGGCCGCTGCGCCCTGCAGCAGATTAGCCAGGGCGTCCATGATCTGGGCGTCGATGGGGAGGGTCATGGGTTGGGGGTGCGGTCCTGCTGGGGTTCGGTGGGCCGCAAGGTTTCAGCCTGCGGATCGTCCAGCTTCGCCAGGATGGCAGCACCCAAGCCGGCCGCAGCCAGGGCTCCAGAGCCAGCAGCTGTCCACCCGTTCAGGCAATCGGTAGAACGCCGCTGGCAGATGTGGAAGGCCCCGCCGATGCCGATCGCAGGAGACGAAAACAGGCAAAGGGCAATGGCTGCGGTAATGGAATCTCTGGCGTTCATCTCCGTTCCCTCGGCGTGGTCATAGGTATCAGGCTGGCGGTTTTGGGGTGAGGCATTTTATCCCAAATGGCGATTAATTGCATTATCAGCCAGCCAGCCAGCAACGCCCCGCCACTACAAAAAGCCATTTTAATAAATATGCCGCTCATGTTATCCTGCAAACCTTTAACGGCAGTTAGGAGTGCCTTGTTAGTCTCTTGACAAGCGCCTACATCTTTCTGAAGCGCAAGAATCTCTAGGTCATGCTCCTTTAATCCGTCGGCATGTTCCTTTCTTGAATCTGCGTGTTCTTGTTTAATGACTGACACAGCCAACTCCATGCGACTTTGACTTTCTCGTACGCTTTGTAAATCATATTTTATAGACGTGACTTCCACAAGCTGCTTTCTTACTTCCCTAAATTCTTGGCAAGCGTCTTTTAGTATAACTATCAAGCCGCTTACATCGCTCAGCGGGATCTGCTGGGCTGTGTCATGCCGCTCTTCGTTCACGGCTCCAACCTCCCGCGCATCCAGCGACGCAGCGCGGGAATCTCAGCCAGGACGCCTAGTGCTACTGGAAACAAAACAAAATGCAACGCCGTCATGGCGCCAACATCCCATAGGTCCATGGCTAGGCACTGGGCGGAGTTATGGCGATTATAGCCTGTCTAAGGGCATGTTATGAGGTTGGCGCTGCTTTAACAATCGCAAAAGCTTGATCAGATTGATTGGCTGGTAGAAAGCATGGCGGGCTAAATGGTCGGAGGGGCTGTTTTGTAGAGATGGTTAGCTGGGAGAACATTTGACATTAAAGCAGCGTGAGTCATGTAACCCTCAAACCTAAATATGTCGGCCATTTGCCAGGCGCCAGGCAAAATCGCAATTTCCGCCAGGCTGTTGTTGTTGCGGTTTGATTATAGACTGAGTCGGCCTGGCCCATGGTGGGTTAAATCGGATACCGGATGATGACGATGCCGGATCCGCCAGCACCCCCACCGCCAGCGTTGCCACCCCCACCCCCGCCGCCGCCCGTGTTGGGGGTGCCGGGTGAGCCACTTGCATTCACGCCCCCTGCGCCTCCGCCAGCCGTTGCCGTCCCGCCGCCACCGGGGGTGGCGTAGTCGCCACCGCCACCGCCACCGCCACGGGCTACGGCAGTGCCAGTGATTGAGCTTGTGACCCCTAAGCCACCCGCGCCACCAATGGCCGCTGTTGTTGAGCCAGTTGAGTTTTGCCCAGGGCCTCCAGCGCCTCCACCACCTCCAGCCGCCCAATCGCCAGTTGAGTCGCCGCCGCCTGCGAAGCCTTGTCCGGTTGTTCCAGCGGCGCCGGGAGATGTAAATGAGCGCCCGCCGCCCGATCCGCCAGAACCAGGGGAATTTCGAGAGCCACTGCCACCACCAATCGATACAATCCCTGCAAAAGACGAATTTTGCCCACTAAGTCCGACCACTACAGAATAAGCCAGCGCCGTCAGCGTGAGCCGTGGCTCTGCGGGGGCACCGCCGCCGCTGGATTCCCCTACGACCGAACATCGGTAGCCGCCGCCACCGCCACCGCCAGCAGCCCCGCCGCCACCGAAACCACCAACACCACCTCCAGCGATAATCAAATACTCAACAAGTCCGCCAGTGGTTACATTCAACGTGCCGGTTGAAGTAAAGATATGGACCCTGTAATTTATGCCGCCAATGTTTACGACGGTTTCTGTGCCGCCAGTGGCGATAACGCCTCCGCTGGCGGCGGGGGGCCTCCTCCGCCCCAAATAAATCACTGGCTGCACCTCCCGATCCGGCTTGCCAGCAGCAGGACGGGCCCAGTAGGGCGGGAGATGTGGCGCATCATTCCGGGATACCATTGACCCAGCCTGAGAGTTGTTGGCCGTCAGGTCCAGTTGTAGCCATCTGACTTAGTACAAAATCAATCACGCCCGTTTCACCCGCCTTGCTGATTTCGTCAAAAAGGAAGGCCATGCGATCGTCGTTGTGACGACACGCAGTGCGGAGTTTGCCGGCCAAAATACTGTCCTGCTCTACCGCTTGAACAAAATAATCCTGGGTATTGCCTTTGGCGATTTCCTCTTTGGCCATTGCTAGTCTTTCTTGATACCAGGCATCTTGAGGCCGCTTATTCATTATTGCTTGGTTAAAGTCTGTGCAGTATCTTTCTACTGTCTCCTTTAGTTCGGCCACGCTGCGGCGGCGAAGGGTTTCGGTGTATTTGTATTTTCCCTTAGGATGGCCATCAGGCACGGCTATAAACTCGCCCTGACCATTGCGGGCAGGGTGCAACCCCCAGCCGCTGTTCTCGCTGTCAACTACGAAAAGCTCGGGATCGTAAGGCACCGACTCGAACGGTACCAGCTCAAAATAGTCGTAAGGCTGAGTATGCGGAATTCCGTCGCCATAAGGCCAGGGACCGCCGCTTGGGTTGCGAACAATTCCGCCAGGCTCTACAGCAACATACTTCTTGATGCTGTCTGAGGTGATGTCGTTGTATTCGACGCCGGTAATGGGGTTGGTGACGATAGCCATGATCAGGAATAGCGAAGGACGTAGGTGAGCATGTGGCCAGATGATCCGGTCCCTAGAGACATCAAATCAACCCCAAGCCAGTCACCAGCGGAACCGGAATAGGTGCCGCCGCTGATGCTTGAAGTTACATCTATTGTGTGGACTGAAGCTGCCAAGGAGGCGACGTTGTTGGTGGTGGTAAGCAGGTTTGTTTTTGTACCGACAGATGTAGTGCCGGCACCCGTGCGGATGTAGGGCCGCGCATCGCTGGTGGCTGCGCTGCCCATTGCTGTAGGGTGACAGTTCCACCACACACCAACAACCACAAAGGCTCGATCTATTCGAGCTTCACTTTTGAAGTTACCGGTTGTTATCCCGGTTTGCCCTATATCAGAAACCACCAGCTTGACAATCTCGCCAGGCACCAGAACACCGCCGACGAGCACCAGGCCGCCGGATGTGCTGATCTCCTCCACCGCCCCATCCCCAGCCGTGCTGCGGCCAGCAAGGCGGTTGGTGGCCATGGTCAAACCACTGGAGCCGATCAGCCCCGCCAACGCCCGGTTGGCGAGGTTGCCAACCACCTTCTGTAATGCCTGCAGGATCGTGTCCGATTCGCTGACCGTGCCGGCGCCTGCAGTGAAGCCGGCCAGGGCAGAGGCGATTGCTCGGGCAGCGGTGAAGAATTGGTTGCCTCCGGTTTCCGTAAGGTCGCCTGTGCCACCAGATGTGGCCACCGCAGCTAGGCCCGAAACCTGGCCCGCCGGAATCGTCGGAATATCGCTAGCCACCAGAGATCGAAACGCTGGGGCTGCTGCTGCACCGGTCGCAGGGCCGGCCCATACCAGGTTTGCAGACTGGGCCGCCAACGTGGCAGTCAGGGTCCCGGTCGTGGTGACGGGCGATCCGGTAACTGTGAACTGGGACGGCAGGCTCAGCCCAACACTGGTGACTGTGCCGGCCTCGCCGCCGTGGTTGCCCTGGACGCTGATTGTTTGGTTGGGCCAGGTGCCGGTAATGGTCACGTGTGTGCCTGCCACCAGCCCAGGGGTGGCCGTTCCCGTGCCGCCATTGGCGATCGACAGCAGCCCAGACACCCCGGTCGCCAGGGGGAGCCCAGTGGCGTTCACCAGGCCCAGGCTGGAGGGTGTGCCCCCTGCCCCGTCAAACAGCACGGGGGCCCCTGCGGCGCCGGCATTCGCTGCCAGGGCATTGGCGATACCGGTTCCTAGGCCGCTGATGGTGCTCAGGGCCTGCGTGCCGCTGTGGTTGCCTCGGGCCAGGTAGTAGGCCGCGTTGTTTGCCGCCAGGGCCGTCAGGTTTGCGGAGAGAGGCTGATAGCTGCTGGCTGCGCTGGCTGTGGTCAGGTAGGCGGCTAGCGCTGAAGTCAGCCCCGCAGGCTGCACCGCCGTAGCAGCCAAGACCCCTTGGGCAGAGGTGGCAAAATCTCCCGTATTGGCAGTGGCGGCAGTACCCAGGCCGGTGATAGTGGAGGCCGGCTGCGTCCCTGTGTGGGTGGATCGATCCCGCAACTGCTCATTTGTGGCATTGGCCGTGGCATTGCTGGCAATCCCGTCGAGCTTGGCCTTGGCTGCTGATGCCACCCACCATGCAGCGATGGCCTCGAACACACGCTGGGGGGTGTAGGCAAACCGCGCCGTGCTGCTGCCGGCCTCCGCCGTGGGCTGGTCAACCGTAGCAGCGCTCCAGTCGCGGGCGTTGCTGAGCCGTGGGTCACCCTCCTGCACCGCCCCCTCCGCCTTGGCCCGGTTGCTCGGCGTCTGGAGCCCTGCCAGGTTTTCGGTTGCCAGGGGAACCGTTGCGTCGTTCCCGGTCGAGGAGGCAACGTCTAGGCCCGTGGCCGTCCTGTTGGTAATCGACAGGTTGGTTGGGGCACTGGTCCCCCCTGGGCCGGTGGGGTCAAATGGCAGATCAACAAACGCCGTGCCAACGATGACGTTATTGACAAGCTGGCCATCGACGCCGGTTTTGCTTCTGCCAGTAGGGTATCCCGTGCTATCAGTTTCTCGCCATACTTCGCCCTTGAGTAGTTTAAAATTCTGTTGAATTGCTTCGGCTTCTGTTGAATGCCTTGTTACAATTAAGGTTTTTTGCCTGTTGTATGTCGTCATGAACCGCTCCCATCCAGGATCAGAACCGCCACCTCGGTGGGTTCAGTGGTTGGATCGTCGCCGGGGTCGCCGTCGAGGATCACCACCGTCTCTTCTGGGGCGTCAACCTTGGCTAGCCTCACCATGCTCCAGCTCAGCGCCCTGGGCTCGCTACCGGGCAGTGGTTCGGGCGGCCTTGTTGCCTTAAATGCAATGCCATCAACTACAAGCGAATGGTTGTAATCAAGATGGCCAAATTCTGCGGTTCTGATCTTTAGCAGCCATGGGACAATTTCCACTCCATCATCAAAAACCAGCTCTTTGTTTTCCTCCAAAAAACCACGGCCAGTAACGGCGCCAGCAATTACGCTGACGCCGCCCATAAAATCCAGGGCTACCTTGTCAGCATTAGCCGATAGGGTTGCCCAGGACATTAGAAGGTGCCATTGAGGCGGACGTGGGCTGAAGTGTCGCCAGAAGCGTAGGCAGCAGTCTGGGTAGAAGCTGCTGGCACAAACACCCCAATAAGGGTGTTGCCGCTGCCGGATGCCGTCACGTTCTTGTTGGTGTCATTCCAGTACGCCTTGGCGTAAAGGCTTGCAGCAGCGCCGGTAGCCTTAGGAAGAACGAAAACACCTTTAAGGTGAAAGGTTCCCTCTTCGCCGCTGGCGAGATCAGTAGCAGCAACTCCAAAAACCGAACCAATCAAGGCGCCGCCACCGCTAGAAACCGCGTAAGGCGCAACAATTGGGAGTGATTCTCCTTCCTGAACGTAGTTTTTCAAGGGTTTACCTCGGGAATGGGGTGGGAAAGAGCCGGGGGCGCCGGCTCAAGATCATTCAGCTCAAACGCCGGTAGAGCGGTAGAAGCCGCGCCAGTCGGCAATGGTGACGTAGAAGTCGTGGCGAACCAGCATTTCTACGCCGTCAGGGTTGCGCTTCTCGGTAGTAGTAATTGTGGGCCCACCCTCGCCGATCAGATACCCAAACTGGATCATATCAATCCTGCTAGGGCTAGCCGCTAGATACCACATAGCAGTGGAATCATCAGAAAGACGAGCCTCGCTGATTACCTGCATTGATCCGGCAAACGGGTTGACGGCATTCAAAGCATTAGGCGCGTATTGGGGCAGAAGAGCCGAAGATACAACCTGAGATGCAGCAGTATCCAGCTCAGGCGGCACAATCAAATAAGCAGGTGTCAGGTTTAGATGGCTCTTGGGTTCGTTGGGGCCGGAAGGAGCGGTTTGCTTTTTCAGTTTGACCTTGCCGGCATCAAGCCCGGCAATGCCAATAGCCCCAGTACCAGTGTTGCTGTGATCAGCATGAAACAACGCTTTACCGTCAAGGCTAACATTCGCCCCCAAGGTGCCCTCAGTAAGCAGCGCCCAAGTCAAATTAGATTCAAGCAAAGAACAACCCGCACCCAGCTTCGGGGCAACGCGGCTCAAAGCAGATAAATCATCATTGATAAGCATACGTCGGCTAATGCCTACACGTTTACCGTATTCGCTGAGCTGATAGGTAGTCTTGCCATCGGTAAAAGTGCCTGATTTGTATTCACCATTCTCTAGTATTTTTTCAGGTACAATAGTGGCATTCAACTGCACGCCAAAATTAGGCTTGAAGTCTGTGTTGTCTGACTGATTAGCCAGCAGCCGCCAGGTTTGTACTTCTTCTTCATATCCTCTTAACAGTGTTTTATTAGCACTATCCATAAGAACATTCTGAAGATCAGAAGTCGTATGAAACGCCCGGTCGATTAGCTCATTGATGCCCATCATCCGCACATCAACACGGCTAAAACCACGCATGGTTTCAAGGTATTCCTTGGCCATATCAATGACGCTTAGCCGGGCGTATTGGCGACCTAAGTCGGTCGGGGTTTTTACCGCTTTGCATCGAGCATCAACACCTTCCTGCAGGCCGCGCATAAAGGTATCGCCAGCGTCGCGGGTTACCTCGATCCTGGCAGGATGGCCAGCATGGACAGGGGCCTTCGTTTCAATCGCAAGGCGAGCAGCTCGCACCACCTCCGTCATAATGCTAGGCAAGTCCTTCCCCGCAGTGGATCGAATCAGGTCTTGCACGGCAGTTTCGGGGAGATCCGCAGCGCCAGCGGCCCGGCGAATGTGCAGCTCTCGGGCAACCTCGTCAGGGGCAGGATCGAAGCCTTGAGCAGCAGCAGGAGCGGTGACAACAGCCGGTTGTGTCACGGCGGTTTCATCTGGAGCAGTGGCCGCCGGGTCGCCCCCGGCCTTTTCAGTTGCAGTAGACATCGGGGGGTCCGCAAGGGTTGATTCTGTTATTGCATCCACCGAGCGCATGACGCTCGCCGGATCTTGGCCGGCGATCACCAGCGAGACAGCAACCGGCTCCCAATCGATTGCTCGATCAAGTGGTTGATCTGCGCTGGCACGCTGCCATCTGTAGATCCGCGCATCAACAGAAAAACGCGCAGATCCATTCCTGAGGCGGGGAATGGCAACCGCCATGGCCTCATCGGGGCCATCTACCTGCACCGTGCCGACTAGGGCATTACTGCCATCCTCAGCAAGGCCCAGGTCCATTGCCGTGATCGCCCCCCAGCACGAGGCAGAAGTGCGCTGGTGGTCGATGTCCATCGGCAGCGGACGCCCTGGCCAGCGAATGGCCGAGCGTTCGTGCACCAGCTGGACACCGTCGCCCACATCGGCGTCAGTTGAAATGACCACTGTGGCGGTCCGGCTCTGTTCATCCCAAGAAGATGGGGCGACAAGGGCCATTCGCTGGCAGGTTTGACTTTCTGTTGCCAGTGTCACCGCTGCTGTGGTCATGGGTTCGGGCATCATTCTATGCTATCAAATCCGAAGTTTCGCTGGCTGGGGGTGTAGTCGGCTGGGGAGTGTTGGAAACCTGCAGGCCGCCGCTGTCGTTTGTCTGGCTGGGGTCCACCGTCAGCACCAACTTATGGACCTCTCTGGCGTCCTTGAGGTCCTTGGCAAGCTCGGCAAGCACCTGCTGAGGGACATAGCCCAACGACCGCTGGACCTCGGACAGGCTCAGGATGCCGGCCCTGATCGCAATGACCAGCGCCTTGATCTCTTCGGACGGGTTGATCATCTCCCGCCTGGGAGGAGTCCAGACCATCCGACCGTTTACCCGGTTGGCCATGCCGGCCATTTGCACCGCAGCAGCAAGCCGCCTAGAAACTGGCTCCAGGAACTGCGGAATCATGATGTTCCAGCGCCAGTGTCCGATATTTCGGTAGAACTCAATCCACCCCATGCGGCCGCTTGAGAAATTGACATCGGACAGAATCCCAGTCAAAGATTCAAACGTGATGCCGTAACCAGCTGCTACTGAATGCAGATGATGCCGTTGCAGCTCTATGAAATTACCAGCCTCTGGGGGCTTGCTAAATTCGATTGATTTCCCTGGGGGCAATACTTCAATTGCGCCAGGCTCTATTTTTTCAAAAAGGGTTGCAATTGCATTATCTGGATTCTTAGGATCAACAGAAGGAGCAATAACATTGTCAGGATCTGTATCTGTAATAAATGCAGTAAAGCAGCAAGCCAGTTTGTCCAGCAACATACGGGCCTGGGCATGGTCGCCAATATCCCGCAACGTGAGCAGCGACGAGGCGCCCCATGGAACACCAGTAGCCTGGCCAGGGCGCCGCACGTCGTAGACGTGACAAATCTCAGAGGCTGGGATTTCATCAGACCCTAGCTGCGACTGGCGCCAGTCGCTTTCGCCTGGATGATTTTTTCTGATAAAATAGCTTTTTAGCTTGCCATCATCATCGTATTTCTTGCCAAAAATAATACTAGAACCATTATCCTTTGACATATCTAACCAGTCTGGCTCTAGTACCTGCAAAGTGAGCGGGGCAAGGCCTTGCTTAATTAGGCGTTCATCAATGCGAAAGCGAATCAGGCAACTACCGCGAACTGCAACCGTGCGACCAATTAAAGATTGCAGTCCATAAAAGTTTAATTTTTCGTAAAAATCACAAAGCGGTGATTCTGCCCAATCTTTGTAAATTTGCGAATATCTTTTATTTTTATTAACTGGTTCTCCTATAATACCTTCTCCGATCCAGTTAGTTACAATAACCTTAATGGCTTTGTCTGCCCACGGATCGGAGTCTACTTGATCCTGATGCCTTGATACAATCCGCTGCAATACTTGGCGAAGATCAGAGTTGGGGCCCCGGCTTTGCTCATACCATCCATCAGTTCGACGCGATTGCTTGCCTGCTTCCCACGCTCGAAGATTGGCTTTATACAGCTCAGACTTTGCAACTTTTAATTGATTCTCCAGCTGCGCCTTGGTGCGTTTTCCCATCCTTAGGCTCTTTGGAAAGTCTGGTAAATGCGACGTACCGGCCTAGTCTGGCTGTTGGCTTCCACCTCGGCAGCCATAATCCTTTCCTGTTGCTGCATCTCGGCAAGCGAGCGAAACGTCATCTCTCGGCCGTCGCTAAACCGGGTCTTCAAAACCCCGCTAGCCATTGAGGCCCGCAGTTCCGCTAGTTGCTCTGCTGTGTAGCTCATGCCGCCATTATACCTGCTACCAGAAGCTGCTGGTCTTACGTCGGATCGGTGCCGGCGCTGCCCCTCCCCCTCCCGCCCCCGGCGCCTGGGTGCCCAGGGTGCGGGCGAGCTGGGCCCACATGGTTCCTGCTGCGTAGTTGCGTTTCACCAGCTCCAACATCCCCAAGATGTAGACCTCCAAATCCAACGGCTCGTTTCGGGCCCCCTTCTCATTCCGCCATTCAGATTGCTCAAAACCTCTGCCGTCAATTGTGGTTATAAGTTTCTCACAAGTTAAACCCTTAAAGTATTCATCTGTTGCATTTTGCCCAAAGTGCATAAACCCCGGCCCTGGCTGCTCAATGTTTAACCTTCCGTAAATAGTTCGTTTTAGAGTATGCGTGTTTATCATGTAAAGGGTAACTCCTTTTTTTATCTTGCGACCGCGTAAATTTACGTCTTGTTTTGTGCCATCGCCAAGGGTTTTAGCTTTCTTGTCGCTGCCGCCTTTGACTGCTACCACTCCCTCGTTGACCCTTTGGCGGCAGTAGTCATAGGCTTCATGCGTAAAATGCCCCCCAGTGTCAACCGCTGTCTTGTAAACCATCATGGTGCCGCCGCTTGCATGATTAAATACAGTCTTTCGAATTACGTCGATCTGCTTCCATACTTTATCTTCTGCTGGACTTCCATATACCTTTTCGTGCCATATCAGCCAGCTTTCTTCGCCCACTCCAAAGCCTTTGACCTTGATCTCTAGCCATGTGTCCTGAACGTCAACCGCAGCCAGTAACAGCAACACCCCATCTGGACAGAACCCGCTCGGATATGGGTTTGCCGCGGCACGTTGCATTAGGCCATCGGGGCTCACTTTTGCCGTTGCAGGATCCTCCCAGGCTTCGGCCGCCCTTTTGTTGACCCAGCCCTTCAGGAGCATGGTGTCATTTTTGGCGCGCAAAAATTCATCTCGGATCTTCTCCCAGCTCAGCCACCCATAGGGGGCATACCAGCCAGGCAGATGAAACCCTGCCGTCTCGCCATCGCCCTTGGCAGTAGCTCCCCACACCCCCCCGGCCAGCATCGCCACCTTGTGGTGCTGCGCCAACCGCTCACCGCACGTCGGGCACTTGCACCAAACTTCCCCATCCTTTTTGTCCCAAACCATGTGCTCCCAGCGGATCACCTCGTTGCCCCCGCAGCAGGGCATGAACGCGGCAAAGCGTCGACGGTCGCTGCGGTTCTCAAACTCCCAGGTGATCCGGCACGCGCCCCTAGTGCCAGGGGTGCTGGTGATCAGGGTCTTCCTGTCGGGAAAGTTGGTCTGCCGCGCCTCGGCGTTTTCGATCGGATCGCCCTTGTCGTCAATCTCCAGGGGCAGGCTTGACGCCTCATCAACCCATAAGTTCTGGGCCGGCATCCCCTGGGCAGCGCTGCCGCTGTTGCCGCCAATGATCGACAGCAGCATGTCCCCTTGAAACTCTTTCAGGAACATGGCGTTAGCCGCGTCCCTGCTCTTGGTGCTGACCTGCTTTGCGGCAACCGCCGGGGTGTCCTTGAACAACGGGTCAAGCCGTTGCCTTACCTGCCGCTTTGCAAAGCTCTCGGTTGGGAACAGGATCAGAAACGGCGCCGGATCCATCGCAATGGTTCGGCCCAGCCAGTTCAACCCGCATTCAGTTTTGGCCCCTGATTGGCTGCCGAAGATCAAGATCACGCGCCTGATCTTCCTCTCCCGTGGGCTCAACAGGTCCATGGGCTCCCGCAGAAACGGAACGCGATCGGTTCGCCACTGCCCAGGCTCTGAGCTGCTGCGTCTGGTCAGCTGCCGCTCGGCGTCGGCCCACTCGCTGACACTGAGATGCAGCGGCGGTTGAATGGCCTCAATAAAGGCATCCTCGTAAATCTGGCCGCCGTCAGGCATGTTGCTTGAGCCCCTTGAGGGCGTTCTCAATCTCCTCTTCAAGCAAGGCCCGCACATCATCGGGTTCGCTCATCGCGGCCAACCGCGCAGCGTTGCGGGTTGGGATGATCAGCAGCAGGTCCCGCACCTGGCGGGCGAGCTTGGCGGCCCTGGTGCGGACTGCATTCAGGTCCCCAAGCTCTTTGATCCGCTCTTTGTAATCCAGCTCTGCCATTTTCGCTTCATAGGCCGCTCTGACTTGCTTGCTTGTTGCCAGCGGCGGGCCGCCTTTGGCCGCTGCAGGGGGATGGCTAAGGGGTGTTGATTGCTTTTGAACTGCTAGGTCAGCCTTTGTTTCCTGCCTCTCAATCCCGATTGGCAAGGCAGTGCCGCCGCCCATGGCGCCATGTTCACTTGGGTCGGTACGGTCTGCCCATTGCTGATCTGCAGCGGCAGCATCAATAATCCAAAATCGACCATTTCGCTGCACTGCCGGGGGCGTAAGGCGTTGATCGTTGATTGCATTAATTACCGCCACATGAGAGGTCCCCCGCAGCCCCTTCGCCTTGCGGTGATCGGCGTACTGCTGGAGGTTCATGGGTCGTACTCAATCCCGAACCACTGCCGGCCGATTTCCAGCGCCACTCGCTGCGTCATGTAGGGAGGAACGGACATGCCGCAGACGTAGCCGGCGGCTTGCTTGCCAAAGTTGTAATCATCTGGGAACGACTGCACCCTGCAAATTTCTTGCCCTGCAAACCTGCGAGGTTCTTTCCAATGTATTGGCAAAGAATCTGGCGACGCTGCCATTGTGTACACAGGCTTGTTTGGATTTGCTACATATGCGTTAAATCTATGGCCTTTGGGATGAGCTTTGGACAAAGGTTCTCCTGGATTAACTGCTTGCCATAACTTTTTTGTTTCTTCAGTCAACCATGTAACTTTGTTACCAAGACAAGCATTTTCTATCACGCTTCCAATTTTGATTTCATTTTCTTTCATTTCTATTTGGAGCTTATTCCAGTTTAAGTTTTTCTGCCGCGCAATAAAAAACGTCCGCTCCCTGGCCTGCGGCACACCCATCCGCGCAGCGTTGAACAGAAACAACTGAGCGTCATAGCCCGCCTCCCTGAATGCTGCAAAGATCTCCTTAACGTATCCTTTGGCGTTGCCGAGGATCAGCCCCTTTACGTTTTCGGCCACGATCACCTTTGGCTGCAGCCGCTGGCCAACCTCGATGAAGTGAAAGAACAGGTCGTCTAGTACCTGCTTTACTTGCCCTTCGCGAAAGTGATGAGCATTGCCCCATTTCTTTTCTCTGCTGCCAGCCATGCTGAACGATGAGCACGGCGGCGAGCCGTCCAGTAGATCCAGGTTTTTTAGCTCATCGGGGATTTCTTCTAGCGACAGCTTGTTAAACTGCTGCACTCCCATCAGGTAGCTGTACTTCGGCTTGTGGTTGGCCCGGTAGATCGCCATCATTTCTGGGTCAATCTCAACGCCGCCCAACATGTTGAAGCCAGCAAGCTTGTAACCCATCGTTGATCCGCCGCCGCAATGGAAGCAAAAGAATGCCGTGAGGCCATTCTTTGGAACAGTGGCCAAATCAGTCAGATTCCAGGGGCCATGAAAGCAGCGCAGCGTCATCCGTTGAACTCAAAGTTGCAGCGTGGGCACTTGTGTTCAAACTCACTAAAGTCTTCTTCGCCGTACTTCTCGGCTCCCTTGTGATCCTTCGGCCCTGACTCTTCCCGGTCAATCCCTTCCGGGTCCAGCAGTCCCGCGATCCGGCCCTCATCAAAGCCCAGCAGGCTCAGGTCAAAGTCGGCCAGGTTCAGACCTACGATCTCCTGCTGCAGCAGCTCCATATCCCACCCTGCATTCAGCGCCAGTTGGTTGTCAGCTAGTACATAGGCCCGGCGCTGCTCAGCGGTCAGGTGACCCAGCACGATCACCGGCACTTCAGTCAGCCCCAGGTCCATCGCCGCGGCTAATCGACCATGGCCAGCAATGATCCCATCGTCCTCGCCTACCAGGATCGGATTCGTAAAGCCAAACTCCTGGATGCTGGCGGCGATCTGCGCCACCTGCTCAGGGCTATGGGTGCGGGCATTGCGCTCATAGGGCCGGAGCCGCGCCAGGGACCACATCTCAATCCGCTTTGCACTGGGGGCGGATGGCATCAGGCTATGAAGGCTCATGGCATTGTAACCCCTTACTTACATTGGCGGCGATTGTAAGCGCCTATTTTTCACTCGCTAAAAAAAGATCGGGCGCGAGTCTACC
>Ga0207942_1000075_pt1 | contig 27610 bp, 20 predicted proteins | sample LakMenEpi12Oct12_FD_150687 | JGI IMG/M metagenome (GOLD analysis project Ga0207942, IMG submission 150687) | Freshwater microbial communities from Lake Mendota, WI - 12OCT2012 deep hole epilimnion (SPAdes) | ecosystem: Environmental > Aquatic > Freshwater > Lake > Epilimnion/Euphotic zone ... | reverse complement strand
TCTTGATTACTCCATCACTAGTAACACTTTGACGACGCAGTTCAGGAGGACGAGTTGAATACGACCCCGAATCGCGTTTCGCAAGAGTGCCAACTGCATAGAAAATTGTTTCAGCAGCGGTTGATGCGTTCTGTGGATCAAAAGAGTCGCTAATACGAATCAGTTTTTCGCCAACCGTAAAGCGTCCAGCAGGAATGGTAAACGAGGTAGAAACGCTTCCGTATTTGTCAGCAGAAATTCCAGCACCAACACCACCTGCCAAAGACACACCATCAAAGAAAACAGAAAGATTGGTGGCGTTTGGCTTTAATCCGTGTGCTGTTACTGAAACTGATTGTGTTGAAATGTACGGAAGCACGCTCTTGTCTACTACACGACTCTCTACCGTTTCTTTAATACGATTCTTGAGTCGCTTGGACTTGGCGTATCCCATCATTTTTTCGCTGGTTGTTGCGTCAATTCTGCGACCAACACCTATTGACGGATTTCCAGAGTCCACAGAGGCAACAGCAGACGGAGAAGCAGAACGAGGAAGTTCAAGAATGGCTCGTTGTAGAGTATCGTTTTCTTCTTGACGAGTCTCTATACCTGTCCACATGCTTTCCCAATCGTTCCATTGGGTTCCAAAGCCACGACGATCATACGCATCAGAAGAAATCCAGTTATCGTTTTCTCCAAGAGCATTAGTCTTGGTAAGAGGACGATACGAGGTGTCCCAAACTGTTTCTATGGTCTTGGAAGCAGTCAAGAACCCTAACCAATTAGTGGTGTTTGTTGGATTGGGCTTAACTGTCTTAGTGTATCCAAGATTTTGTGTGTGAGCAGTTACTCCGTATGCCAGTGTGCACAGTCCATCAGAAGACAGAGCAATAGACGGATTAGTGGTGTGTGTTCCAAGTGAAACAGGATACGACAAGAAAAATGGACGCAATTCGCCGTATTCGTAATCCACAGAGCAAATGTGTTCATCGCTTGAAACATCACCCGAGTTGTGTCCGTTGAATTCGTCCACATACAGAGATGTCTTGACTGGTTCTACTGTAATAGACGAACCAATGGCTCTTGCGTATGTGAGAAGTGATTTGCCTTCAAGTTCAACTTCAGATGCAGACAAGGTTGCAAAAGTTTCCACATCGTCCACACGCTTCTCAATTTTTCCAATATCTGCCATTGTGTAGCGGTGGTTGTCGTATGGTGTCAGTACAATATCTGATGCCTTGTGAGTATATGCAGGCACAAGTGCAGTATACAGAGTAATAGCATCGTCTGTGTCTGGCGGTGCAACAGGAACAAGATCGGGCTGTCCTTGTTCAACCACAAATAACGGAGCACCGTTTGACGGGTTTACCTTTAGTTTAATCTTGTCTATTCTTGGCAGATAGTGGTTGTACGAAACTATGGTATTTGCAAGAGCAGAACCAAACTCAAATAGTCCATACGGTTTTGCAAGTGGATCAGATGCAGTTGGGCCAGAGTGGCGGAAATCAATTGCGTTTGCTAGAGATATGGTCTTGCCTGTTCTTGAATTAGTGTACAGCGGAATGTGGCTGTAGTTCACTCCGATATAAGAGTTTGCGCCAACGAATGGTGCAAATGTCAGCCCACCGTGCAAGAAATAGTTGTAACTAACACGGAAAGAAGCACCAGAAGTTAAAGAATTTTGCTTTTCAGATTTCACAAACACTCTGGAATAATCGTAATAGTCTTCTCGCTGACCGTCATCCAATTCAAACCAAGAAGTGACATCTGAAGTCCCCATGCTGATTCCACTAATAGAATACACATCCCAATGTGGAAGTTGGATGTATTTTCTTCCGCCTCTGATAGCAGAATTGCTAGCAACATTGTTGGTGGTGTGAGTAAATGCTGTAGTGGTTTTGGTTCTAATATTTGATGATGCGTTTGTTGATAGTCTGGTTGCGTCCAAAGAATATTTCAAAGGCAAAATCATTTTCACAGGAGCAGCAGTAAATCCTACAGGATTAGCACTTCCTGGAATACTCAAAACAAGATTCGAAGAACCGTCAGAAGACACAGTAATTCCTGTCATGCTTGTGCTATGACCTGGACTATACGCTTGTGCTGTGGTTCCATTTAAACCACTAGACGATAACAAGGTTATCTGCTGAACATCTGCTGCGTTATTTGTTCCAGCGGCTCCGTAATTAAAAAATCCAAGCATTCCGTAATTTGTTGCACTAGGAATAGTGTTTGTAAAATTACTAGACGGAGTTACTGTATAAGTGATTGGGGTAGTGGTTGATGTAAACGACGGAGTTATATCGTTGCTTACAACTTTAGTATAAAATTCAACTTTGGTGAATCCTGAAATACCATATCCAGGTTTTATATCGTAAACAAGAGGAAGTGCGTCTCCACCGTTAAGAGAAAATACTGCGTTTGCACCACATGCACCAAACACAGCAAGAGTTCTTCCGCTGTTTACTAGAGCACCACTTGGCATTACTACTGCACTAGAAGCACCTGCAATAACTGAACCAGCGCAAACTCCATATAGGTACATCTTGTAGTGACCACGAGTCAATCCGCTTGCAGAGTTAACAAATCCAAATGGAATCAGTCCGTGCAATTTTGCCTGACCAATTACTGCTTTGTTTGTATTTCTAAAATATACTTCAGCAGAACCGTTATTTAATGTGGTTCCAATATTGTTGTTGAATGTTGTACCAAAAGAAGCAAGGGTATCAGTATCAAAACCAGCACACACTCCAACCCAGTTTCCACTCGCAAACGGGAACAACAGATCAGTTTCAGTCTGTGTGGTTCGTGCAGCGGGAACACTTACCTTTTGTGGATACTGTGAGTCTAATTCGTATCCCTGAACATACGCCTTGCCTTTTCCGAAGGTGTATTCAAGAGTGGTTCCTGTCAAAGAAACACTCACCTCAAAAGGCTTAACAATATACGATCCTGACTCGTCGTATGTTCTGCGAGACAGTGTTTTTTCAATTTCTCCATAGGTTACACGCTCAACCTTGCGAGTAATTCTGCCGTTTTCAAACCGCAACAATTCAACAAAATTGTCTGGAACCGATAGCAGATCTTTTTGATCCAACACAAGGTCAATCTTGAAACGATCAGCCCCAGGAGCATTGTAGTTGTACGAACCAATAGCAGGATCACGCAGCGACGAGTCCTCTGATTCGGTAATAGAATCACGAGTAATAGCAAAACCAACTTTGGCGTTTAGATCCGCATATGCGGTTCCGTATTCAAAATCTCTACGGGAAACAGTTGCACTAACGGCAACTGTTCGAAAAGGAACATAGTACTGCTGTTGATTACGAACAAAGAACCCGTCAACATAGAAAATTCCATCATTGACAGACACCAACTTACACGATCCTGCTGCCCAAGAATCGGTTTCAGGAGTCAATGTGTATTGAACAGGAACTTCTGCGTCTGTTGTAAGACTAATATTTGAACCAGTATTGAATTGTGATCCTGAAATATAGTCTAGGATAAGAATCAGATTTCCGTCTGTGGAATCTGGTTCAATATAGTGAACCACACGGGCTTCAGGCTGTGCTCCGCTTGCACCTTCTCCAAACTTTACGGTTGCGTTCAGTACAAAAGAGTAATCACTAATATCTGTTAGTCCTGCCACATCAGGCTGGATCATAAGGTAATTGGTATTACGAACGCTAATGCCACCACCCACAATACGCGAACCGTCCTTGAACAGATGGTCGCCAATCTGTGAAACCTGATCCTGAAGAATAGACTGGATTTGGGTCAGTTCACGGGCTTGAACCGCGTAACCTGGCTTGAAAAGCACTCGGAGAAAAGCCTTGGCGGGATCGTAATCGTCGTAATACGGATTGATATTGAAGATACTTGGATCGTAAGCCATTGTTTCCTCTTTAGAAGCCTAATCGCAGACGGAATTCTTCAGATTGTCCCTTTACTCGTGAAATCGGGCGTATATTGTTTATGTATATGATTTCACCAGAGGTTGGATCAATGTCAGGCAAGGATATACTAGTAACAATATACGAACCAAGAGTGCTGCCAGTTATGCCGTTTTGTGCAACATTTGCAAAGTTGCCAAACACATCTGCCAGATACAACCGACCGCTGGACGAATTTATAAATTCCCAATTGTAAACCGTTCCACTTGCGTAGTTGCCAAATGCGTCACCGCTTGAACCTTGTTGCACAAAGTCGCCATTTGAAAATGAGTTTTGAGTCAGGGCAGCAGAGGTCACATCTATACCACCTGTTGCACCACTAACACTTGTTCCAAGAGACAGAATGGTAAGACCAGTATACGCAGGAGTTTCGTTCAGATCAAAATACGGACTACCTACTTCCACAATTCGGAACAGGTCGTATACGCCACCCTCGTTTACGAAAGAATTAGTAGTAGGATTGTATACCCATGCGTACTCTCCGTAACGGGGTGTAACACCCGATGGTGCAGCAGAAGCACCGCTTCTGCTACCAATCACTTTAACAGACCCACTCACAAACGAATTGCGTTGTGTTCTAACTGTTAGTTTGTTGGTTTGTTTGGAAATCAACACACCCACGGTGTTTATATCGTAGCCGTAAGAAATACCTGCGGACAGACCTGGGTTTGAAGACGCAACAGTTGTGCCAGCAGGTATGGTTTGTGTTACTGTTTCTCCTGTAATAAATCCAGAAAGATCAGCAGACGAAGCAAACGACAGTATTAGGTCGTTTGGACGAGACTGGTATGTGGTATAGTTTCCACCAATATTTTTTACTTTAACTGTTAGTCTGCGTTCGTTACTGATATCCGATACTGCTTTTAACTGCTCTATTTTTGCTCCAACCGATGACTCTGTTCCAAACATAAAGTTTCTAATACCACCATTAAAACCATTAGTCTTCCACCCGTCTAGCGTTCTACTTGTTTCGGTTCCATCGTATACAAGTGTAACATCTCGGTAATACGGATCAGCAGATCCCGCAACAGTTTGAGAACCGTCATTTAGAACAGGATTTTTTACTATTCCGAATTGACGATACGAGCCACCACCAACAAACTTGTCTTCGTCGTCTTCTAACACCTCAATAATAACAATAATATCCTTTACATTCAGTTCTTTAAGAATATTGCTGCCGTGTCCACCTTTTGGTGCTAGTACGGCTGTAATGGTTGGGTGCACTTTGGTGGGTTGTGTTGAAATGGATGTAGTGACGAATACTGATGTTTGTGTATAGTCCTCACCGCGATTTATGAGATTAACTCCACCAATAGTATTGTCTGAATTCATTACAGGGAATGCGTAGGCACCACTTCCGTCCCCTGTGATGCGGATTCGTGGCAGGATTTCAAATGCCGTAAAATCGACTCCACCCGCTGATGGATTGGTAACTGTAAAATCCAAAGCGTCGTTTTGCACTTTAAAATAAACTAAATTGTTTCCGCTGCCAGTATAGCCGCCTTCTGTAATAACCGCGTAATTGTTTATGGTTTGCGGATTGGTTGTAGAGTTAACCACGCGAAGAATGTATCCAGCCTTGTTACCTGGGGTTTCAATATTTGAGCGGTCTTCTGCTCGGATATACACAACCTTTTCGCCACTGCTTGTTTCTGTATAACTTCCCAAGCGAATAGGCTGGTTTGATGTGCCTTCTCGTTTTTCAGTTTGGCTGTAAACAGCAGCAGACACACCGCCGTTTGTTATGAAATCCAAACGAGTAATTTCTCCCGAAACTGCTGTAGCCTGAACAGCGTACTGATTGGTAGTTTCGGTGTCGTCTCTACTGGTCACAAAATCAATGGGAATATAGTCAGTTAACTCATACGGCAGATCGGATGATCGAACAGTAGCCAAATACTTCCATGTGTACCCGTCTGAAAGAGTAAAGGGAGTAGTAAGCGTTCCGCTTGGTTTTACTGTAGACGCTGTGCCTTGTCCGTTATAGGTTCCGTCCACGGTTGGACGAGTTAAACACTTATACAGGTTGTTTTCGTCTGTAATCACATAAAAAATCTTGGGATCGTCGGTGTCAAACATGCCTTCACGGTCACTGTATTGGTCATAAGTTGTTCCGCTTGTCCACTCGTAGCGGGGCAGAGCAAACAGGATATTTTTTGGATTCAGTTTCTTATAACCAATAATGTTACGCATTATCTCGCGTTCGTTTTCATCGCTGTCAGGATACTCTGCTGTTCCTGGGGTTGGTGGGCTGTTGTCGCCACCACTAGTCTGCCACGCTGTGGGCTTTCCTGCAAAGAAAAAATACTGGTTATCGTTGCGTTCCAGTTCGTTCAGGAAGCCTTCAGCATACGACCGCTTGATTGACGCTTTCAGATAGGCAGGCATAGGATCTCCGTTTTACGCACCAGTGTTTTCCAAGTAATCATATGTATCGCCCGACAACACCGTTCCTCCCGACAAGACTGTACCCTTAGACTTGTAAACCGTTTCGGGCATGTTTAAGAAATTGGTAATGGTTATGCCTGCAAACGACATACCATCAGGAATGGTTAGCAGGTCTTTGGAATTGGGGTGGTGAGCAATACTCCAATAGGTTAGCCCCTTTTCGTAACCGCTTGGGTGAGACAAATAAAACGAATCTGGAAGTTTAGAGTCTAAATTATATTTTCTTGACAGATATCCGTAAACCTGTTGTCTTTCTTCTTCTTGAAGTTTACGATCAAATACAATTATTTCGCTAATAACTCCACCAAACGAATACGAAGGAGTATTGGTCTGAACTGATGTGATCCAAGACGATGATCCGACCGCTCCTGTGCCTGTAGCACCAGAACTAACATTAACTCCAATTCTTCCCAATAATATATCTGATGAGTTAAATTGCTCTGGATTGGAAGCAAAAAAATCTTCTTGTTGCGGTAAAAATGTTTCATCTGCCATTAAATTACCTCTTTCTTACACACCAAATCGGTTTCTTAACGAATTGAAGTTTTGTCTAATTTCTAAATCATTAAGAGCACGCGAATACACGCGAACACAAGAAACAGACCCCTCATATCCCCAATTAAATCCTAAACCATCAACGGATCGCCTTCCTGGATAGTCTGATTGGTTTTGTGCTGGTCTTCTATCACCTATAGTCAAGAAAGGATTAGAAACATCATAAGTTTGTTTTCCGCTAAATTTTTGAGATTCTACCAAATTGCCGTTTATGTACATTTTCATTGTGGTATATGATCCGTCATACTGGGCAACACACACCACATTACTCCACACACCAGCAGGCACACTACCAACAGGCGAGTTAATACCATAAGATGTTGTTCCTAGTCGTAATATCCAACTCGCTCTTCTGTCTCCTGATGGAGCGTTAAAGAACGGACGACCGCCTGCTCCCATATACATGTAATTAGTTTTTGCTGTTACATTTCCTAATGCTGGTTTAATCCACGCCTCCCATGTACTGTTTCCACTGTCACCAAGATTAAGTCCATTCTTGCTAGTAATTAAACCACCTTTCGCGTCAAACACAGCAGATCCGTTTCCGTCTGAAGACGAATAGCCAACATAATCGTATACTTCAGAAATATTTCCTGATGCGCTCAAATCGTAAACCGTATTTGGTATATTGTTTGTTAATTCTTCAATAGACACTTCGTTACCGTCAATCAAATCAATTCTTGGTTGTGCAAAATACACCAAAGTTCCTGGGATACTGCTACCGTACAAAAATGTTCTCAAAACGGTAGAAGATGTACCACTTTGCCATATTTTATCTCCCTCTGAAAGTGATGCGTATGTTGTACCACTTCCAACAGTATAGAATCCGCTGTTTGGATGGTTTGCTCCAGAAGCACTTCCTGAAGGATGGATGTGTCCAACCAACAAAACCCATTGGTTTTGTTTTCCATCATACGGTAAAGATGTAGACCCATTAGAAGAAAAATACGGATTAGTAGTGGACGATCCGTTAGACCTCTCATATGAAGATTCGTTGTTTCCAAAATAAACATTACCGTTTCCAGCCACGGCACGATTTACCCACACAGAAAATCTATACAATTTTATGCTGTCAATTGGTACAGCAGGGGCATAAAAACCACCATTACCATTAAACGAAGCGTTAGTATTAATAGTAGAAAAATTAAGTGCTTGCCAAACAATTTGTTGCTTTCCCCAAGGTCCATTTCGGTATCCAACTTCATTATTTAAAGCGGTTCCGAAGCGAGTATAACCTGTTGGATACGACGACCGCAATCCAACTCCACTAATATCACTTGTTGCAGGGAAAGGATACAGTCCAATACGCCCAATTCTATACTTTACTCCGTCTGCAAGTCCAGTCAACCCAACAAGAGTAACATTGGTTGGTGTTGTTCCTGTTTTAGTTCGTGTCACTTTATACCAACCGTTTCCAAGATTTTCAATGGTTCCTGCTGCTGAATCGTTAGAACCCAAACCGTAAATGTAAACATTTGCAGAAGTAATAGCAGATCCATCTTCTTTACGAATAGTGGCAGTAAATGTCCAAGTGGTAGAAAGCAAAGAAGCATTTCTCCAAGCAGAAGGAGTATTTATGTAAACATTTTTACTGGATGATGGTATAAATTCATAAACTTCATCTGAACCTAAATTTGCTCCACCGTCTTGTGTTACTCGTGTAACAGCAGGAACAACTGTGGTTCCGTCACGCCTAAACATAGACGGACTCAATGGAGCCAACACATCTATTGAAGTTTCTGTTAGAGGGTACGGGTCTAACAAATTTTTATTTTTAGACAACACAAATTTATCAAGACACGCAGTTTTTCCTGGATCAAAACTGTACACCAAGTTTTTAGTGACAATAAAATTGTCAGATTGTGGTGCAGTCAAAGAAATAATACTTCTTCCAGTTGTTGGCGATTGATTTGTAGCAATGTCGCCATTAAGGAAAGATTCAATTCTGTTAGAAGAATCTCGTCTTGCTTCTCCCACACAAATTCCCATACACACACCAGACACATGAGGATCGTATGCTATAAAATTCTGCAATGCTCCGTCAGTATCGCCTTGTGGTCGGAAACCAACCAATCCAGCAGGCGGCAAAGACGCTCCTGGATAAAATAGTGTTCCGTTTGGCAGAACGGAATAATACGAAGAGTTCTGTACTGACGGATTTCTGTCTAGTGAGTTATATGAACGGCTAAACAACACAGAATCCATTCGCAAATTATTTCCAATAGCATTGCTGTTTCTGGATGCAAGCAAACCGTAACCGTAACTAACACCCTCTAATGTGGTTTTATAGACTATAAAAATATCTGCATCATCTGTGATTTTTAGAGGACGCTTAAGATACATGTGCTGACCATTCATCAATTTTTCTGCGCTACTGCCTGCTGCTGTGAACCCCATAGAAATACCTTGAGCAAGGCTAATTCCACCGTAAGTTGTTTGTGGAGAAAATACTAATCCACCGTTGAAAGAAATTCCAGTAGCACCACCTGCTGCGGCAGTTTGTAGGGTTGGTCGAAGTTTATCTACTGTGAGTCCTGCGTAATTTTCAACGGTTATGCCCGAACCAGTAACCACCCACGACGGCACAACAGGTGTGCCTTTATACGACATTTCCAAAATTTTGATGGATGTGCCTGCTCCGCTATATCCAGAAGTATCAGCGTAGAAAGTTAGTCCGTATCCAGCGTATACTGTTCTATACGAAACTCCGTTTACACGATACACAATGTTGGGTTCTGCGTACTCAATTTCGCATACAGTATTGTCGTGAAACGAAGAGTCTGCACTGGCAGTAACAAGGTCTGGTCCTTGCTTATTACTTTCATAAGCAATCAGTCTTCTGCTTGCTAAACCTCCTAAAAATGGTCCATACGAGTAAATGGCATAATCAATACTTGTAAAACTAGCGTTTGTGGCAGGATCACTATTCAATCCAGCCATAAAAAGACGATCCGTTGTAAATCCACCACATTTTCCGTTCAGCAAAAACGAAAGTTTGGTAATTGGGTTTGTGGCATCGTGAACACTTCTAGTCCAAGCAGTAGCAGATGCGTTTGTCCATATGTCAGAAACACCGTTCCACTTGTCCCATGTGGGCGGAACGGCATGGTTGCGAGACGGTGACGCATCTCGCCACACATCCACACTGGCTCCATTGGCAACCGCACCACACACACCAATATTTTCAGGCTTCAGCCACAGCACTAGCCCACGCATGCCTTCAGGTGTCAGAGCAGTTTCTTTGCCGTTAAACCATGCAGTTGTACTGCCTAGTGGAGCACCAAGCGGATCGTGAGCAGTTTTGCCCCCTTCAGGCACGATACAGTATGTGTAGCCCAAAGAAGTGCCGTAAAATAGAGTTCCAAGTGGAGCAGTTTTTCCGCTAGGGCCAACTTCGCTAGTGCTGCCAATATACGGATTGTAGCCCAACGGGTACAGGTCGCCTTCGGCTCCACACCAACCACCCCCACCTGTCAGACCGTTTGCTCGCAGATCAAGAGTGGTTCCGCTAGTGTACGGTGTATAGTTTCCAATAATTGGATCGCGGAAAAATGTGCCTTGTGCAGAAGTATTTGGTGTGTTTTGCAGAGCGTCATTCACCAAAATAGAACCAAACATCCGCATTCCTGCGGGATGAATCAGGTCTTTCAGCACAGAGAAATAGGTGTCTAGGCTTACCGCAGACTTTAGTTCATACGAAAAGTCTTGGTAGTAGTGTCCGTCTTGAATCTTTTTGGTGGACGACAGTTTTCCGCTGTTGTTGGAATAGTATCCAGGGTAACGAGTAACTGCTGTGGGACGGGCAAACACCACAGCCGAACTCAAGTTGCCTGTTTGGCTAATAAACGACACCGTGACTGTATTAAAGTAGTTGATGCCTGAATTCTTTACACCGATCTTTTTAATGGTTCCACCAAGACCTGTCTGCTCAATAAACGCAGAAAAGCCTATACCCTTGTCATCGGTAATGTAAATTTCGTCTCCAACGCGGAAATCTGACCCAGGTGTTTGGATAAAGAAGTCAGACAATACGCTAAAAACTGTTTCTTGATACTGTTGTCCGTCTACTATAAAAGTAACAGGAACAGTAGACACAAAATTGCCAACCAAGTTGTTCAAGAAAAATTCTGTGATCTCGTAACCGTCTTGATTGTACTGAACCACCGAATCCACTTCAGCAGAAGCCACCAATTGGTTTCCAATGTACTGGTATACGCTTTGTCCTTTTGCAGAAAACAGCGTTGAGCCGTTGGACGATGTGGTTTTTAGCGAAACCTTTTCAATCCACCGACCGTCAGATGTTTTCAGCACATCCTCTTTTGGATAGTAGAAGTCAACATCGCTGTCGTACAGTACTCGGAACAAGAACTTGTACGCATTCTCTGTGCCTTTGTTACCGTAAAAGTCACGAATTTGTTTGAGAAGAGTGTTCTTGTTTGGTTTTCTGCCGCTTGTATTGGTAGCCAACACATCAGGAAATCCGTCAAGATAGGTGTTCTTGAAATGTGAATAGTATTCTTCCAAACTCCTGTCTATATCGTAAACCGAAGACAGGTTTGATACCACAAACCCAGGATTTCCCTGCTTGTCCATCCACTCGTAATACGCCTTTATGAACATGACTAGTTTTCTGTAGTCACGACGCATAAACGAAGGAAACTGCTCCTCAATAAAAGGAGCAATAACCTTTTCAAGTGCCTCGGTGGGCGTGTTGATTATAATGTTTTTCAGGTCAATCATGTGTTATGAGATAGCCGCTGCTCGTGAAACTGTTTCCGAAGACAGAGAAACTGAAACAGAATCAGAATAACCGCGATTGATTCGGATAATTCTGTTCTCTTTTACATATAAGTCTTGGTTTTGTGGTTGAACAGTTACGGTGATTCCGTAAACAATTCCTTCTGCAATCTGTGGAACAAACTTTGAATTGAGTCTGATTATTCCTGTAGAATACTCTATTGTGCCTACGCCTTTTAGAACCACAGTTTTGGCTCCACTAGTTTCGTACTTGACCACATTAAGAACCCCGTAGCCGTCGTCTTCTAGTGTGCAGTTGTAAACAGTGGTTCCGTCATAGTTTTTGTGGGGGAACATGTTAGAAGACAAAATGGAAATGTGTCCGTCGTGTGGATGATACAGCGAGTTTCCGAAATCAATCACTAGTCCTTTAGAAGAAACAATTCGCCCCACCTCTACTGTTTTTCGCAATTTAACCGTGGTTTGGTTGCTCAAAATGGACGGGTGTAGATCACTTATTCCTTTGATAAAAGCAGAGTAATAAAAATTAGAACCAAACGAATTCAATTGGATATTAGAATACGAAAACGCATACGCAACCGCAAGTGCTTTAAGTGTTCCTGCACTAATGTTCAGGGCAGACGGATTGTAGGTAATCTTACTGTCAACAACCAAATCCAAATAATCGGTGTCTACTATTTCAGGAATAATGCTGACCACAGACGCATTGTTACGCAAATTTCTGACTAGACTTTCTTTTTCGCTTGTGCTTAATGCCTGTCCCGAGGTGGGGCGAATAGCAATAAACACTTTGCCGTACTGTGGTGGCGTAACAGTTTCTCCTCCGTACACATACACAGACGCAGCATCGGGATAGTACCGATTAACTGCGGTAATGTAATCGTTTTCGGTTACTGCACGACTCTGTGACTTGTAGTATTTGGGAGCCATGAACTTGATACGAACGGATGTTTCTGCGTCTCCACCACCAGCCGATTCAGAAACAGTTTCAACGGTGCCAAGTCCACTAACAGCAGAAGTAAAATCGCTTATTCCATTAGCCGCTGCTCCATTGGTTTCAAGATATTCAATTGAAATCAGGTTTCCAGTTTCAGGTTCTTGTCCCAAGAAACCGTCACCAAAATACAGTTCATACAGTCCTTTTTCCTTTTCTTGCAGGAAAAACACCTTTGAGGTTGGAGTCAGATTTACATAAGACGCAGCCTCACTCCACACACTAGACGAGCCTGTTGAATCAGTCACAGAAGCCTGAACGCGAACACGGATGGTTGTGGTATCAACCTTATCGTTAGGAATAAGCAAAACCGAAAGGTCTTTACGATTGCGGTCGTACACATAACTAACACGACGCAAACTGCCCTCGTAAACATCTACCTCTTCAAAACTGTTGGTTGTTGTGTCTGCGTAGGCATTTTCCAATAGTATAAACTTGTATTGACTGCCTTCGGGATCGGTTCCCGTAAATTCAGTTCCACGAGCCAAGTAAGTGTCTGTGGTTGAAGATCCGCTTGAAATAGGAACGGTTAGAGTAGCCTTTGCTGCACGAGCCGACTGTGGAGTGTAGCCCAACTGCTTGGCATGAGACGCAATCGACGGACGCAGTACTGCACTGTCCAAGAACATTTCGTTGGCTACCATGTTGGCATAGAACCCTTGATAGTGGGTGTTGTATGCCATGACATCCAAAATGGTGCTCAATACAGAGCCATTGAAATTATAGTCTTTGAGTGTGTCTTGCGATTCGAGAAAAGCCTTTAGAGAAGCCTTTGCCTCGCTAAAATCTAGTCCAACCACATTCAGAGCGTTAGCGTTTGTTGCCATCAGCGTACCCTTTCAAGCAGTGTTGTTACTCTGTCTACCGCTCCAATGGACTGTACGGTATACTCTACCGCAACTTGATACTCGTTTGAATCAGGATTGGACACCACATCCACTATTATATTGTTCACTCGCGGCTCGTTCTTACGAATGGTTTCCAAGATTCTGTCGCGTATTTCAAAAGCGGTAATTGAATCCACAGGCTCAAACAGCAGCGGACGAAGCGAGGCTCCAATCTGTGGCTGAAACAGCCGTTCACCAAAAGCCGTAGACAGCAGGTTTTGAACCGCTACCTTGATGGCTTTGGTGTCTTTGGTTGCAACCACATCGCTGGTTTTGGGATTTCGGGTAAACAGCGGGTCTATATCGGTATAGACAGGCTCTTGTGGTGTTGAATTTATTTTAAGAGGCATGGCGTTTACCCATAGTTAGGTGTGAATTTATTGTTTTAGTGGACACCGAAACCACCTCTGAAAGTGAACTTTCGGGTATCCCTTCGTCGTGAACTGCGTCCAAATCGCCAATATCACACCAATGGCAGCACACAAATCCCATAGGAGTCAGCCCGTCTTCGCATTTCAAGGGGCTAACCGCAAAGAACAGTACATTATTTATTTCAAGTCCGTAACGAAACGAGCACTGGGGCAGATCAGAAACCTTGATTATTTGATTAGACCGATTTTCTAAAATATCAACCATTTCTCGGTAACGGTTCAGTAATACATCTTGTGATTCCAACAACATGCCCTGAACCCCTGTACCACAAGACTCGTGGGTAACAGAAAAGCGTTTAATGGAACTGCCGTCAGCAAATCGCCCACCGTTGTGGAACTGAAACACCATTGCCCGAGACGCACGAACAAGCAGACGCAATTCTGTCAGAGTTTCGTGAACTTGGCTGTGTGCTTGTGCCACTTTTTGCTCTTTCTTTATTTCAAGCAAAGCAGTAAACTTTTTCTTCTTTAGCATAGTCCACAACCCAACAACAATACCAACGCCAAACACACCAATAATCTCACCTATGGAGTACACCAAATCTGAATACGATGAGATGGAAGACGCTATCATCTGGTTGTTGTGCTCCCTGAACTTGCGAATGGAGACGCTACCGATGCGTTTGCTGCACCCGCTAACTGCTGAAACTCTGGTGTTAGCAATCCTCCCTGATTGACCGCAACACTCATTTTGTTACACGGATCGTTTGCTTCTCCGATTAGATTGCTGAAAAAATTGATCTGGCTATATTTTGATATTGCACCTGCTGCTTGACTAATCATGTTTACACTATCACCTGTAACTTTGTTTAGTGCTCCTGTTGCGTCGTTTATTTTTGAAGTTATTCCCTCTAGTGCGGTATTGAATTCTTTTGCAGCGTTTTCCATACCAGCACCAGACGGATTTCTTGAAAAATTATCTATGATGCGATCCAAATCAACCTGAACACCACCAGCAACACTAATTGCGTTTTGACCGTTTCCAGTCAGTACGCCAATAGAAACGGTAACATCAAGTCCCTCAATCCCAAGAGCACACCCCAAATTTGCGTAAAAATTCATGCTACCAATCACGCCCATAAGAGTTTGAGGGTTGCTTAATCTATCTGCTTGGGATTTAAAAGCATTAACTGCGCTTTGCATATTGGTTGTGTCGGCTATAATTTTATTGAGTCTGTTAACATCAACACCGCTGTTTCCAAGAGCAGAGCCAACAGTTCCTATTGTTGGTGTTTGAATAGCAGTAGCAAGAGCACCGAGTCTTCCAATAGACTGACCAAGAGCACTACTAACGCCTCCAGCCTGTCCGCCTGTAGTGTTTTGCACAAAAGACTTGCCCGATTGGCTATTGACCAAATCTTTTTGTTCGTCTGTTAGTTTTTGTTTACATGGACACGCCATAAATTACCCCACTATTACTCGTGCTGAACCGCTTGGAACATCACCACACGATGCCTGACTTGCTTCTGTGCAGACAGGAATCCCGTTTACTACAACTCGTGGATTGCCATTAATCATTGTTGCTGCGTCGTGCTCGTTGTTTCCGTGATCTTCGACAGGATTTCCCTCTACTACTATGGGATTTCCTTCTACCAAAACCGAAGAGTCTCCAACCAAAATAGTACCTCCAGCAGTATCTATGAATGCTCTACAAACCCCTGGCATTAGATCAGTCCTCCGTCTATAATACTTGGATTTGGCGAAGGATCAACAGTCAGAGACATGAGAGTAAATCCTGATTCTGTTTCGCTTGGCAAATACCCATAAGATTGGGTAACTCCACATATCCAAAACTTACCTTCACGAGACACCACATCTCCGTAAGCGTATACACGATATACGGAACTGTTTGGCTCGTACTTGCGGTGGTCGCCACGATAGTTCATTGCAACTGCACCTTGCTTGGGCGAACAGACGGCTGACCAGAGTTCAACTCAATACGGCTACCCACCACAGCCACAGAGCCATCAGATATGAATTCCACAGTCTTGCCCGAGAACGCAATACTATCAGCAGCAAAAAATTCCATCTGTTTGCCTGAAGCACGGAACTTGCCTTCGCATTGCAGATTTACTTCAGCCTTTGCAAAAATATTAATGTTGCCGTCTATTTGAATATTGCTGCCGTTGCCGTTGACTGTAAGGTTGACTGGCCCATCAACCACGACATTAAGTCCTTCTTTGCCACCAATATACACCTTTTTGTTTCCCAAACATATTTCGTAATCGTCACCCACGATTTTCTGAACTCGGGTTCCATCAGGATTATTTGTCCACCCGTTTCCAACCTCTGTGAAAGTGCCTGATGTGTGATACTCGTGGATGCGTTCTGCTCCAGGGGTATCGTCATATTCTTTTACATGACCGCTTTCGGTATACAGTACATGATTTTTTGGATACACGGCATTGTATGGGGTTTGTGGCTCGCTCCATTGGCTCTTACCGTCTTTGATTCCAGGAGCACTTTGAACATTTTGTTTGACTGTTCTTGCCCGTCTTTCTGCGACAGTTCCTTGCCCATTATTTTCTCCATTGTTTCTAGCAAGTCTGTTTGTGTCGGCTTCACCAACAACAGACACGCCAACAGGAAACACTCCATTGTTCACATCTTCGGCTTTTGCAGGATAGATTCCGCTAGGATCATCAAATCCTTTAGATGTATCAGCGTTTGCTTGTGGCACACCACCAAAAGATCCCATCATTACAGGCTCTTGTGCGTCGTCTCCGTCTCTAAAGAATCCAAACACATGAGAGCCGTTCAGGAGTCCTGTGGGAGACTGTCCAATACCAGACAGAGCAGCACTTGTAATTGGCTGCATAGGATACGCCCACGGCAGGGCTGCGGTAGGCAACTCTACTTTGTTGTCGCTATGAAATCCAAATATGCGAACTCGGCAGCGTCCAAGATACAACGGATCAGCGTTGTCCTCAACGACACCGTGCCACCACACAAATCCTTCTCGTCCTGAAAAGCCTTTCATTATACCCCCATCGCATTTCTTGAAAGTTCAAGTTTGCAACTGTAAGCAGTTCCAAAGGTGTGTCGCACCGATGTAATCAGATAATTGCCGCTAAAATTCTTGTCTGCTTTATCACTTTTTATCGCATGATCTGCCGAAAACTTTGGAGTGTACAGGTTTACAACCTGACCAACACGCTTGGTGCTGTCTCCGTATATGTCTATGGCAATTTTCTGTGTCATTATAGCATTCACATGATATTTTCGTTTCAAGAAATACGATTCAACTCCAACATTATCTACGATGTTATTTTGCTCGGTGTAAGCCGTGTAACTATTAGACGGCAAAAAGTAATACGAGCACGGTTGATTGTAGAAATACTCATCATCGTTTTTTGAGTTCTTGTAGTGTGGTTTAGAACCCAATTTCTTACAGTCTTCAAACACATCGCTCTCTCTAAACTGTATCTCTCGTTGCTCTTTACGCAGCATATCGTGAACAATCAAACGCGAAGACACAACACCACCAATAATGTTTTCTGCCATGTTAAACCGCGACACCTCTTCTAACGCCTGAACTCGGTGAAACACAGCACTCAATGGTCCATCTGTTGGAAGACTTGATGGACCTCCATCGGGTGTAGCGAGTTTATCTTTTATAAAATAGTAGTCTTGAACAACTTTTGACCCGTCTTCGATTATTTTAGTCAGGCTCTTAAAAGAGTATCCGTCAAATGTCTCGTAAAAGAAAAACGGACTGTAATCATCAACCGCATCGCTTATTCCTTTTCCTGCCAACCACGATATGGCTTTGAATGGTGTATAACTTTTTGGAAGAACAAACGAGTAATTGTCAACTGTTGGTTGAACATCAAAACGGTTTTCCCATATATGGGACGGAAAATGTTTTGTTACAACAGTTTCTATCATTTTAGAAACCGAACCGTTTACAGCATATCCGCAGCGTTGGGAATGGTTTATCATTCCACCTTCGCTTATTAGGTGCAAAGTATATTGCTGTCCTTTTCCGTTAGGATCTGGGCTGTGTTTATCCAGTTTGTAAACTCTAAAAGTTTTCTTTACTGGTTTTACATTCTGAACATCAGTCTTAAACTCTACATCTAAAAACTCTTGCCCAGTGATTGGAAGGATTTCAGGAGCATTAAACGATTCGTTCATGTACACCATTCCACTCATGTACGGAGAAAACAGGTCTTCAAACAATTCAAACTTTGAGTACAGATTAGATACATCCAATTCTTTATTGGTAACAGAAGAGCGGAGCAATAACTTGGTGAGTTTATAATCACCAGCCTTGATTAGATTGCTGCCTATCTGTTGTGCCATAATATTACACCTTTAGGAGATTTTCTATCTCTCGCTTTACACTATCCGCATAGCGTGGATGCAACACCTTTATTTTTCTTCGCAGTTCGTTTCGTTCTGTTTCATAGGTGAAATTAGAAACCGCGTATTGATTCACAGCATCTCCAGAAATTCCCATATACCCGCCAATGTAAGTTTGCCACAACGCTACCGATCCTGTGGTTCCGCTTGTTGTGCGAATTCCTACTACGGGATACCCACCACCAACCACACCTAATTGAGTGTAATCAGAATACTGATTGGTCTGTTTAGCCAAAGGATCAAGAGACGGAATCTCGTCTGTTCCGTTTTCTCCTGTTGGTCCTATTGTGGCAGTAAGACCATATGCTCTAAAATAGTTTACAGCAGTATACGAAGGCAAGACCCGTTGAATTTTGATTTGTATGCTGCTTCCGCCAGAAAGACCAACTGTTGCGGTTCCTGTCGTGAAAGAAGGCGAGTCAACAACCAACTTACACAGGGTGGGATGATATTCTGTTATGGAAGAGAATGCTCCATTTTGCTCAAGAGTTGAACCAACAAACAGATTAGTATTGTATACAAATGCGTCACTTGTATCTGTAAAAAACACAGAAAAGCCTCCGTACTTTTTCGAGATATACTCTTCCATAGCAGAGGAAGACTTATACCAATCGTGATACGGATCAATAATATCGTTGGACAAAAGAACTATCCAGTGGTCTTCTGGATTGCCGTAAACTCTATCTGCTATATGCTCGGGACGCTCTCCATCTTTTATATGGTATTCCACAAACGCACCGCGAGACGCTTTGGTTTCTTCGGACATGACCACTCTGCGAAGAATATTTCGTGCAGCAATATTTTTTGTAGCATCACCAATCTGATAGGGATACAAAAGGATTGGAAAGTTGCTGAAATACATTAGTATCCAGCCTCCACATGCTCACGAGTCATCTGTGTTACTTCACTCATTGTAAGAGTAAAAGTAACAGCAGTAGGAGCATTGTTTTGGAAAGTAGAGAATATACTGTTTGGAGTATAGTCGGCTTGGATATCCGTGATTACACACCGCCCAACCTTTGGAATGTATTCGTTTTCGGTGTATCCCACAATTCCAGGGTTTGGGGTTGAAGATAAAAATCGCACCTCAAATTCGGCAGGAACGCGAAGCATTATTTTGGTGTGTGCTTGTTTCTGTTCTGCTGATGCGTCTTTATGGGCATCAGAATCCATAGAAATGGCTGGGTGAGAATGGTATCGGAATGTATCAATGATTGCCTTGATGTTTTCTACTTCAACTGGGTTTCGTGGATAGAAATCCCAAGAAAAAGTGAATGTTCTGATACCTTTTTGTTGGAATATCTTTTCGAGACGGGGATTGATTACTGTGCCTGTAAAAGCAGAAACAGCGTCTCCCAATCCTTTAGTGTCACCAACTTTTGTAGCAAGAGCCTGAACTCCCTGAACCAGTGATTCTTTCATAGGTCCACCCAAAATATCCATTAGCCCACCAGCAACCGCCATGTTTGCTTCTTTGTAAGAAAACACATCGGTTTGATTTATTTTGGTACACATAGGCAGATAAATGGACACCATCTGGTCGTATACTGGTTCAGCCTGTAAATATTTTCCAAGTGCTGTTGCAACTGCCGTTCCTGCTCCGACCACTAGTCCAGTCTTCAAACCACTTATGCCTGCTTTCCTCAAACGAGAACCAACCGTTCCACTGGTGCTACGGAAACTTGTAACCGCTTGACCAAGCGCAGCAAGACCTCCTGCTTTTGCTCCTGTCTCAAGAGGATCAAGGTTTGCTAACTGCTCATTGAATCCGCTTCGTAACGCCAGTCGCTCATCTGAATCTGGCGTGGTTTTGCCTAAAAGTTCTGCACGATACGCACTAATTGTATCAACCTTTGCTTGTTCACTTTTAAGAGTTTCTTCTAGAATAGATTTTGCTTCCCATCCTTCCAAATCACCACGCTCAAACAGCCCACGAATATTGTTTTGATCTATTATTTTTGAAACTCGTTGATCGTTTAACACTTCAGATGCAAAGTCTGAAGACTCGCTGTCTAGTGTTGAAAGACTTGTTTGTAGAGCCTCTATATTGGTTTGGCTCTCTTGCTTTAGGGAGTCCAGTCGATTTGCCAAGTCTGGCCGTTCCCACCGCCAAAATATTTTGAACTGCATGACATGAGGAACTTCTGATTGACCAATAGCATCAGGATATTTCATAACAGACGGCTGATTTCGTGAACCACGATGTGGTCTTGGTGTGTTTTCAAGAGCAGAGATTATGGTGTCTCCGCTTTGAGGACCAACTACTCCATTTCGTATTCCACCGTAGTTTTGGGGTCTGTTGGTGGCACCAACAGGCTTGGACGATAGATTTTCTGGTGTGGATTCAGCCATTGGCTATTTTTTCCTCGTGGACTTCTACATATCTATATGCCCTACAAAGGATATTTTAGCCCAACCAACCCATCCAAATACATGGGCAACCCCACCCAAATAGTGTACCGTTCTATGTGGGAACGGCGGTTTATGAAATTCTGTGACCTGAGCGAAACTGTGCTGCGATGGGGGTCAGAAGAGGTGGTGATACCATATATCAGCCCACTTGACCGAAAACCGCACCGCTACTTTGTGGATTTTATCGTGGAGATGCGTACTACCGATGGTGGGGTAAAAACCATGCTGATTGAAGTAAAACCAAAAAAACAGACACAGGAACCAAAGAAACCAAAAAAGCGTAGCCGCAATTACCTGTATGAAGCCCAAACATGGATCACCAACAAGGCTAAATGGGCAGCGGCTAAAACTGCTGCGGAGTCTCGTGGTTGGGAGTTCCGAGTGCTTACCGAAGACGATCTGTTTAGACACAAGACATGATAACCCCGCAACAACCAAAAGAACTAAAAGCCCTACTAGAAGAGACTATTGCTGGTCTTGGTGGCACAGACCAATCGTATCTGCAATTACTGAAGTATTTGAATACCATTGGAGAACTACGCACTCCGTCACGGCTCATGGCAGGGCAGATGGTATTTTTTAAATATAAACCACAAGACGACAGATTTTTAAATTCATCTAAAGCCTACGATGTGTTTCCACTAGTAATCGTAACCAAAGTACACAAAGACGGGTTTGAAGGACTGAATCTGCACTATGTTGCCCAAAAATGGAGACGGCAATTGTTCGGTGCCATAGAAACAAATTTACCAATGCGTAGAAGCGGTGACGAGTCTCTTACCCGTTTGGGAGTTTCATACGACCGACTAAACGGATCACGAAAATTTGGTTTTTTCAAGCCCTGCTACCGACGCTATGTAATAGGTGGACTTCGTAGGCGACCCATACAGATTCCTATGGAATTTTGGGATGTGTTGGTGGATGTTGACCTTGCCCTGTTCGTGAAGGGGCGAAAGATGGGCGTTCGTCGTATGGCATACAACTCATATGTTCGTTCGGGAAACACTCCATGACATACATTCCATCCAATATTAATGAAATGATGGGCGAAATATATCGGGACAGCCTGATATACGCCAACCGTTTTGAAATGGTGTTAAACACACCCGCAATATTTGGATATCGTCCAGCATCACAAAAGCAACTAACTCTACGGTGCACTTCTGCTTCTGTTCCTGGAAGATCACTCACCACACAAAACTACAGGTTCTACGGACCACAAAGACAGTTTCCAACCGAACCTCTATACTCTGGAGACTTGACGCTTTCGTACATACTATCGGGCGATCTAAAAGAACGAGCATTTTTTGAAGAGTGGTTAAACTTTATCTGCAATCCTTTCAACTATAAGTTCGCATTTTATGACGAATACATCACAGATGGAGTAATCAATGTTTTAGACAAAAGCGATCAAGTGGTGTATTCCGCAGTAATTGAAGAAATGTATCCAAAGCAAATAGGAGAACTCATGCTTGGATACGAAAAAGACAACGAAATACTTACACAAGACATTGTGCTTGCGTATAGAAAATACACACCCGCTGTTACACTTCTACCAAATCCGCCGTCAACTACTCCTTCTGCTGCACAACAACAAGTTTCTCCGTTTGGACTAAACCTACCGCAGCAGATTCTTCCATCGCCACAACCAAGACAAACAGCATTCGCAGTAAATCCCAAAACAGGGAGAATAAATCGCTACGGCAGCGACGGAACCGTTAATGGAGTAATAAACGGACAGCAGTAATATAGATACTATACACTCTTTATTTGAACGGAGATAGCATGGAAAAACTGAAACTGACCTCTTCGCAATTGCCGTCTTATACAATGACTCTGCCAATATCTGGCATAGTAGCAAAGTATAGACCCTTTCTAGTCAAAGAAGAAAAGGTGCTTCTAATTGCTGCACAATCTGGTGACATGAACCAGATCGTAGATGCTATGCGTAACATAATTTCTGCTTGCACCAACGGACTGCTAGACACCAAGAAATTGTGCACAGCAGACGCAGAATACGCATTCCTACAGATTCGCATGAAGTCTGTTGGTGAAGAAGTAAAACCACAGATTGCTTGCTCTACCTGCCAAACAAAAACTGGAATACGAATCAATCTACAAGAAGTCAAAGTTAAGAAAGTTGAAAAGGAAAGCGTAGACTCCACCGTAAAAATCAACGATCAGATATCATTGGTGCTGCGGTATCCGTCCATGCACGATGTAGACTACAGCAAGAGTGAAATTGATGCAATTTTTGGAATAGCAAAAGACTGTATAGAGAGCGTAATTTTTGGTGACAATGTGTACGGTAAAGACGACATTGATCCCAAAGAACTAGCAGACTTCGTGGACAACTTGCTACCCGAGCAATTTGAGCAGATTATGAAATTTGTGAAAACCACCCCAGAACTAGTATACGGCTTCAAATACACTTGTCCGTCGTGCAAGAAATTGGTGGAAACGGAGGTAAAGTCTGTTTCCGATTTTTTTCAATAACGGTCTGCCACAACACACTGGCAGCGTATTACAACACCAATTTTTCACTAATACAGCACCACAAATACTCTTTGGCTGAAGTAGAGTCTCTCATACCTTGGGAGCGTGAAGTATACATAAATTTATTGATCCAATTCTTGAAAGAAGAGAAAGAACGAGCCAAGCGGCAAGGGCATCAGTAAATGGCAAAAAAAGGTCCAGGTAGGGGTAGGCGAGGGGCAGTTCCACGAGTAGGTGGACGGTTTGCTCCCACCAAAGCATCACCGTCTGCGCCTGCTGCACCTGAAATACCGCTTCCACCAGAAGTGGAAAAAGAATACACAGAAGTTGACTCAAAAATTGGTCTACTTGAAGCACTATTAGAACAACAGCGTGAACTATCTGGTGGAGACACCGAACTGTCTATGGCTGTATTGGGCAAAGGCGGTGCAAAAGGTGTTCGTGCCCAAATTGAAGAACTGGTTAGAAGTGAAAGAGGGAGGCTTCAAGACCTAGACGACCCAAATAACGCAGCAAACTTTGCAGTTATTGAATCTGCTCTGTCTCTATCTGAACAAGCAGTTCGCTCAAAAGACCGAAGAGAACAATTAGACATATACAACAAACTAAAATTCATACGAGAAACTGCTGAAAAGACAACTGGAGAAAAATCTGATATTACAAAAAAGATAGCAGAAATCATAAAACCAGTTGAAGATGTATTGCAAAAGAAAACTGGATTTGCTGCATTCGCCAAAGAAAGAATGGTATCAAAATTAAAGGCTGCTCCAGAAGCCATCGTTCGTCAGATTCCTCTTGTTGGAGGACTACTTGGCGACTATATGGCAGAAAAACGAGCAGGGCGAGAAGAACTAGAAGCGTTTGCTGGACGCAGAGTCGAAAGTATTTCTCAAGCAGGACGAAAGCAAAACGAACTGGAACGAATCCTGATGGGCAGAGGAATGGGTGGAGGTATTGCAGGAGCACCAACTCCTCCATTCCCAGGAGCAAGAACAGTAGGTAGTGTGTTTGGTGGAGCCGCAGGTGGACGATTAGCAGGCATGGCAGGTGGTGATGTTGGAGTGCTTGGACAAATTGCTGCTGATGTGCGAGTCATCAAAGAAGGAATAGTTGGTAAAAAGTCAGGAACAGAATCACTTAAACAAAAAGAAGCAGCCATAAAAAATATGACTAACGCTGCTAAAGCGGATGAAAAACAAAAAGGGCTATTTGGGGGTCTTGGAAAAACTCTTTCTGGTTTGCTTGGTGGTGGCGGACTCTTGGGCATGATGGGCGGAATGTTTGGAATGGGTGGAGGAGCAGGAGCAGAGGGGCAACCTGGAATGCTGTCCACCGTAACAGATTGGGCATCAGACAAAGCAACAGATTTGGGTCTAAAAAAGGCATGGCAAGGCACAAAAGGCATGGCTTCAAAAGCATGGCAAGGCACCAAATCTATGCTTGGTTTTGGTGCAGAGAGTGCTGCTGAAACAGCATCAAAAAGCAAATCATGGTGGAGCAGTGCATGGGAAGGCACAAAAAATCTAGCGTCTAAAGGATTGGAAGGTGCAAAGTCTGCTGGAAGTGCAGTAGTACAAGCAGGCAAATCTGTTGCAACCGAAGCAGCAGCAATAGCAGAAGCGGTTGCAAATCCAGGAGCATTTCTAAAATCCAATATGGGTAAAATTTTGGGTGGAATGAAATCCCTCGGCCCAATCACTGCTGCACTTGAGGGAATAATTGGTGCTTTCAATATATACAGCATAAAAAACGACCCGTCTCTTGGACCAGAAGAGAAAAAGCAAGCAATTGGTGCAGAAATATCTAAAAGATTTGGTGCCGCAATTGGAGGAATAATAGGAGGCGGATTAGGAACTGCCATAGGTCCAGTTGGAACCGTTCTTGGAGGAGTCGCTGGTGCTATGGGAGGAGAATGGGTAGGAAATCAAATTGCAGAATTGATTGGACCTAAAGGAATATACGATTTTGTGTCTTCCATTCCTGCTGTCGGTGATTTGATTAAAGTTGAAGGCGGAACACCAACAGCAACAACTCCTGAACAAACAACTGGTTCTGTTGCTCCTGCTTCAACTGCTTCAACTCCAGTTGGACAACAGGCTAACGCTATGGAAATAAACAGAAGAGGAACAGAAGAAGTTCGTGCGTATGCAGAAAACCAAGCAAAAGCACAAGCACAGTTTGCAAATCAACAAAGAGCGGCAGCGGCTACCATGTACAACCAAAGCAATACTGTTGTAAATAATTACAACGACGATCTGCGAGTTCGCAACAGCGAAGCCACTCTAAAAAACATGGAACGCAGCACACTATAAAAGAAAAAGGCACGCCGAAGCGTGCCCTTTTCGTGCTGCTAGGCAGGTGGCTTACTCGTCGCCAGCCAACTTCTCAAAGTAAGAGAGCGAATCCTCTACCTCGTCATCGGACTCAACCACCCGCTTCTGCTCCTTCTTTGGGGCAGGAGCAGCCGTCACGGGCTTACGCACGGGACGCGGTGTCTCGTCTTCATCATCAAAAGAGGCAGTCTCCGCACCGCCCTTTGCAGCGGACTCGTTGACACTGGCACGGATATCACCACCAAGCACCTCGTGGAGCCGTGCCTTCAACTCGTCGTAAGACTTGAAATTCTTCGGATCGGTGAACTCCTTGAGAGGATGCTGCTTCTTCCACAACTCCTCAAGAGCCTTGTCATCACCGCCGAACAGAGGAGCAGAATCAGCAAACTCACTACGCTCGTAGTTCACATACCCGTCCACCTGACGAATCTTCAACTTGAAGTCTGCTCCGCTCCAGAAGTCAAACGGATTCAGGGGCTTCTCGTCCTGATACTCGGGATTCATAGCACTCTGAATTTTCTCAAAAATCTTCTTGCCGTATCGGAACAGGAACACCTTGCCCTCGTTCTCTGGGTTCTTGGGATCGCTGACCACAAGAATGTTGCTGACATACGACAGGCGACGCTTTCGGTCACGAGCCAACTTCTTGTCGTCATCGCTACCGCTATTCCACAACTGTGAATTCAGTTCGGAAACAGGGTCTTTCAGACCAATGGTGGTGAGAGAATTCTCAATGTACCAACCACCTGGACCACGGAAACCGTGATTCCACACCCGTGCCCACGGCAAGTCTTCGCCTTCAACAGCGGGTAGGAAGCGGATCACCGCGTAGCCGTTGGAAGCCTTGTCCAATGCAGGCTTCCAAAAACGGTCATCCTTGTACGACTCTGACCGCTTGTTCAGTTTCTCCATTTCAGCCGCGAGAGACTGGTAGGAGGTGGGCGACTTGGAACGACTCTTCATATCCTTGAAACTCATGTGTATCTCCTTGTACTTGATGTACTGTGTGTTGATGTGTTGACGAACAATTCAGACACAGGTATTTAGGTAACTATACCCCAAACCCCGTGGGCTGTCAAGTGTCAAATAGGAAGTTTTGCCTTCTTTGGTAGCAGATTTAGATTCTGTCCCTCTGCCCGTATCTTTTCAATTATGGGCTTGTTCAAAAATTTAGCGGCTACTTGTGGTTCAATGCCGTAGCGTTCGCAAACCGCAATCACGGAGTCAATATACGAAACTCCGAATTTTTGAGCGTGTACTTCTACTTCTTTAGGGAATCGTGCGTTATTGACTTCCATTTCAGACCTACTTTCAATTTTATACATAAGTTAGCAGTATTTAGGAACCCGATACCCCCAAAACGGAGCAAAATGTCCAATGGGAGCAACCAGCGACAACTACAACATTGTTACTAGCGGCACTACTTATACCATAGCCAGCGATTATGTCAAGCCCGTAGGTGCAGGAGAAACTGCACATCACCAGATTGTCAAGGTTGCTTACGGCACAAACGATACTGTAAATTATGTGTCATCCAATGCTCCACTACCTGTTGGGCTTTGTGGTTCGTGGGCAACCTATAATCTAGCCAATGGCATCTATAGCACCATTGCCACTACTGTTGTTGGTTCATTGGGCACAATACCAATTGCAGGTATTTCTGGCGGAACTGCAATCGGCATTACTGTAGGAACTGTGACCGTAACTCCATACAGCGGTGCTACTTTTAGTATTAGATATTTGGCTGGTGGAAACGGTTCGGGCGATACTGCTGGTGATTATATTGCTATTCAAGGCTTGAGCGGTGGATTCCCTGTCGGCATAACTGTAGGCTCTGCTGTTCCTGTTACTGGTTCTTTTGGAATAACAGGAGGAGTTGCAGTTTACGGTGTGAGCGGTGCAACTGCTATTGGCATTACCGTTGGAACAGTTTCTATTCGCGGGCTAACTGCGGCAAGCGATACCGTAACGGTTTACGGTGGTGGAACTGCGTCAACTG
>Ga0207942_1000073_pt1 | contig 27896 bp, 30 predicted proteins | sample LakMenEpi12Oct12_FD_150687 | JGI IMG/M metagenome (GOLD analysis project Ga0207942, IMG submission 150687) | Freshwater microbial communities from Lake Mendota, WI - 12OCT2012 deep hole epilimnion (SPAdes) | ecosystem: Environmental > Aquatic > Freshwater > Lake > Epilimnion/Euphotic zone ... | reverse complement strand
AAGATACATCTTCTAAAATTTTTAGCATAGACCCATCTAGAGGTGAAAACGGATGGCACGATTTATACATTGACAAAAAAGGCATATCAAAAAACCAATCATTCCTACCATTAAACTGCAACACCCTTTACAACGAACAATCCAGAGTACTAACATTTAGAAGTTTAGAAATAGGATCAACTGTTAGACTTACCTATAACTTTTCACTTGAAACCTTTGTTAACAATACTGAATTTTGGTTTGCTACCGTATACCCTGAAATTGACAAATCAGTTCTAACAATGGTTGGATCATTTAAATACCAAGGAATCTTTGACCTAACAGTTGACCAAACAATACACATAGAAAATAAAGAAATGTGGTTTAACTTCTGCAGACCATATGCAAAATCAGATCATTTAACAAACCTAATACTAAAAAAAATATATGTATCAGTTTCATAGCATGATATAATGAACTAGGAGGGTTTATGGCATTTCCAGGCACATACAACATTAATTATTACAAGGGTGACCGTTATGAATTTGTTATATACCCTAAAGACGCTGCAGGCGACGTTTTTGATTTAGATGGATATAATTCTGCTTTTTCTATAGCATCTTCAACTGGACCAGATCCAGAGGAAGGCCCATTTGCAGCAAGTGCGGTCATTAACAACGCTAAAGATAGAGTTACTTGTGTAATATTACCAGAAGTGGGTAAAGATAATCTAGATGCAGGAACCATATACTATTACGATGTTCAAATATCAAGTGGAACAGATGTAGTTTACACACTTCTAAAAGGAACAATCACTGTAACAGCAGATGTAACTGGTGCATAATGGCTGACGTAGTATTAACCACCGACGAACTGTTAGTATTAAGCGGACCAAGTAGTATAAACGTAGAAGTTGACTTTGGACCTGAAGGTGAACGTGGAAGTTTATTTTATGTTTCAGTAGGCAATCCAAATACAGCACTTGTTGGCCAAACCCCAAAAGCAAAAGACCTTTGTGTTAATGTTTTAAAAACAGATAACGAATATTCATATGTTTATCAGTACAATTCTGATGGTGGTCCTGGATTTCAATGGTACCCAATAATTAAACTAAACCCACTTCAATACAATAAAATAATGACTGGAACATTTGTTGATGGATCTAAAGTTTTTAATATTCCTGTAAATTATATTGTTGACGAAGAAACATCTCAAACCTTAACTAGTGCAAATTTTAATATCACTTACAGTATTCCAAACGAAAACCCAATAGCATCTTCTATAGAAATAGGCTCTTTTACAAACGATCCAGGAACTGGAATACAGGTAATTCCAGTAACAGTTAATGCTATTGAGTATGCTAGTTCTACCTGGCAAGATTTAACTGGCGTAAAAACAGTTCATTTTGTAATATCTATCGTGGTATAATGAGGAAGGTGATGAACAATGGCTGATGTTAGCATAGGAAATATATATTCCACTAAAGTTCCAGGTTATGAAGATGCCGCAGATATTCAGTCTGCCCTAAGAACATACCATTACGGCTCAAGCACATATGACGAAACAAATGCCAATACAGCAGCACTAGTTAACCCATCAATTGCCTATCATTTACAAAATATTCAAAACTCAATAACTGTATTACAAAATTTAGGAACAGGTTCAGTTGTTCAGTCCACACAACCAGATGCAAATGCTCTTGCAGAAGGTTTACTTTGGTTAGATATTGACTCAACACCAGGAACTACACCAGTAAACCCAACAGCAATTTACACAGCAATAGAACCAGCAACACCAACAGATGGAACTCTTTGGGTTGTAAAAGGATCTAGTCCACTTGAAATGAAAATTTATAATTCAGCAACTTCTGATTGGGATACAATAGGTGAATAATGACTGATAACATAATTTTAAAAGAAATAGCAATTGCAAAACTAGTTGCATTAGGTTTAACAGAAGAAGAACTTAAAGCAATAGGGATTGGTGCATAATGCCATCATTAAATACTACTGGTAAAACAGCATACGTATATGATCAAGGTACAGATACTTTTTATGCAATTGGTGCAAACACAAACACTGCCGCAAATTATGTTTGGTCTGGAACACAAGAATTTCAAAACAATGTTACATTTTCAGATACTAATGCAGTAATTACTGCTAAGGCTGGAGTAAATAACTTTTTAAATCCTGCAGCAAGAGATGCAGCATTAACCTCACCAGTAAGAGGAACAGTTTGTTTTGTTAGACAAACCTCTGGTGCCGTAGCAATTAATGATTTACAATTTTACAACGGAACAAATTGGATATCTTACGGTGGTTTAGTTACCTTTAATAAACAGGCTGGTAGCGGAACACAAAATTATGATTTAACATTAAATGATATTGGTCAAAGTATAACTTTTGATTCCACAGGAGCATGGACAGTAACTATTCCACCCAATTCAAGTATTGCCTTTCCAATAGGATCAGAAATAGATGTTTTTAGAATGAACACTGGATCTGTTACATTTGTTGCAGGTGCAGGAGTTACTTTAAATAGTAAAAATACAAATAAAGCAATTGCAGCAAGGTACTCAGGTGCATCCTTGTTTAAGTTTGATACAAATACCTGGCTTCTAGTCGGCGACTTGATCGCATAGGGGTTTGCTATGGCATTATTTGGAAAACTAGTTAAATACGTTGTAGCAAAAGGAATGAAACTACTTCCTAATTTTATTGGAAGAACAAGTGCACAAGCCCAAACAGATGTTGTATCAGAAGGATTTACTTTAGGAAACGTAATTACTTCAGTTTCTGGAGAACCAACAGAACTTGCAAATGATGGAAAAGTTGTTGGACAAACTCCTGCAGTAACAACACCAGCAGACTATGAAACCCCAGTTGATTTAACAGTTAGACAATTTACATTTACACCATTTGGGGTGTTTGGATTTTCTCCATTTCAAGTATTTGGATTTTCTCCTTTTAACGTATTTGGGTTTTCCCCCTTTAACGTATTTGGTTTTTCACCATTTAGAGTATTTGGATTTTCACCAACCTATTTTGGTGGTCTTTGTATAGATCAAGAAACACCAGTTTTAACTAAAGAGGGATATGCATTAGCCAAAGACATAGTTGTTGGAGATATTTTAATAACTAAAACATTTAAAGATATTCCAATAACAAATCATGATGGTTTAAGACTATGGTCATCTGAAAATAATAAAGAATACACTACAGTAGAGTCTGTGGTAAATAATATAAAAGAAAGTGAAGTATCTGATACAGTTTTAGTTAATGGAGACAAGTATAAGAGATTTTCTACACAAGAAGATATTCTTGTTGTTAGAGAAAATAAACTAATGTTTGTTATTTCTTCACAATTAAAATCTGGAGATTTAATAGTAAAAAATCCAGAAGAGTCATTGATTGATGGACCTTTATATCAAGTTCGCTCTATAGAAATAGTCAAAGAAGATAGAAAAGTTTATGATTTTATGAGAGAACCATTTGGCTTGATTGTAGCAGATTCTTTACTTGTATATAATGCTTATCCAGTAGATTAATCTTTAGGAAACTGATACATAAATTCTCTAGTTTTTGAAGTTATGCCTTTCCAAGGTCCCCAATTATTTCCACCATCACTCATAATATAAGCAACTTGACAGTTAATTGATGGGTTTAAAAGTTGACTAGTGTAGTCTAAGTTATATTTTTCTTTTCTATCAGCATTAAGGTCACCAATCATATTTATTTGAAATAGTCCGTATGATTTGTCTCCAGTGCTTCTGTTGCCGTTAAAAGCCAAGGCGTTGCCCATTGATTCTTTTTTAGCAATAGCCCAAGCCTCTACCAGGTGTTTATTTTCAAAACCACAAGCAGACAGCAAAGTTTTTAGTTCAATATCAGTAAGTTGTCCTTTATCCTGATATTCAGCAAGAATTCTTACATTGTCTCTAGATGGTTTATCTAGATGATCTGGCCTAGAAAGCAAAAAAACCGCCTCAGCGGTAAATGTTGCATATTTATCGTTTTTCAGGTTAGTTTCAACACCTTGAGCATTAGAAATATTCAAGAATACTGAAGACAATCCAAGACTTGCGAGCAATCCTATTAAAAATTTTTTATCTTTTTTCATAGTTCTCTCCTAAGAAAACATGACACCCTTGGTAGGTGTCATATATCAAGTATAACATCTATTTGCCAGCAAGTCAAATCAAAAATGTCATATTAGTAAGATAATACAAAAAATTATTTAAAATGATATAATATTTGTATGGCAACAGGTCAATCAAGCATATATAACTTACCATACCCACAAGTTGATGATAGCGTAAACGTACATGGAGATATTCAATCTTTAGCAACTTCACTAGATAATACACTCGCTGGACTTGGCTTATCTTACATGAAATTAGATGTAATTAATACATCTGGAGCATCAATTGCAGCAGGATCTCCTGTATTTATTAATGGTCATAATTCAGGACAAGATTTAACAACAGTAGGAAAAGCAATTCCTACAACAACATCACCAATATTAGGATTATTAAAATCTACAACAGCAAATAATGCACAAGGAATATGTGTAGTCTCTGGAGTATTACCAGATGTTAATACATCTGAATTTGTTGCAGGTGATATTTTATACGTAAAGACTGGTGGAGGATTAACAAACGTTAGACCAGTAGGTGGTGCAGGTGCTGTAGCAGTTTGTGCTTACGCAGATGCATCTAATGGAGTTCTTGTAGTTACCGCCAAAGGTAACGGTACTTGGGGAGCATTAAAGAACGGTCTTTCATAATTATTTATCCAAACATGATATAATTACAATATGGCCATTCTCAGAAACTCATCTCAAGATTTATACAACGTAGGTGCTAAACCCCCAACCGTTAAATGGACAGTAGTTCGTGGTGACACCTCAGCATTTAAAGTTTATGTGACAGACGATGAACAGTCCCCTTTAGTTATAGCAGATTGGAACATTGCTATGAAAATTAAAAGACCAAACCTTGCTAAAGATCTTGGAGTTATTACAGATAATGCAAATACAGTTATGCTTTTGACTCCAGCAGCAGATGCAGATGATTTGGCTGGAGAGTTTACAGTTAAACTTGCAGCAGAAGAATCACACAATCTTCAAACAGGAGATATTTTTGATATCGAGTTATCTACATCAGAAATTGTTTGGACAGTTGCACAAGGCAGTCTAATTATCCTTGAAGATGTAACTGACTAATGGCAACAGCAATTATTGTTGATGACAATAAACAAAAATTAAGACGTATTGAAACCTCAGACTATTACCAAACCAAAATATCCTACAAACCTAGCACGGTAGAAATAAATTACACCTTACCTTTTAGAATAAGATTTACAACAATAACAGTAGAAGGGTATGGTCCAGGTAATGTGCCCCCAATTCCTTTACAGGTTATTGGCTATAGCAACTATATACTGTAGAATAGACATATGGCTAAAAAAGAAAAACCTAGCATATTTATAGCAACCCCAATGTACGGTGGGGTTTGTCATGGATACTTTATGAAAAGTATTATGGGACTAGTAATGAAACTAACCTACAAAGGATACAAAGTAACCTTTAACGACTTGTACAACGAATCTTTAATTAACAGAGCCAGAAACACCCTTACAGAACTATTCTTAAGATCTGATGCTGACTACCTATTGTTTATTGATGGTGACGAAGGTTTTAACGCTGATGGTGTTATAGATATGATTGATACAGATTTAGATATTATTGGGGCTGCCGTGCCAATGAAAGCAATTAACTGGGCTAACGTAGAAAAAGCAGCAGAATTAAAAAAACCTGATTTAAAAAGGTTTGGATCTTATGTAAACATAAACTTTGTTGATAGACAAGACTTGCATAAGGTAGCAGATAATCCTAAAAAACCATTAGAGGTAAAAAACATAGGAACTGGTTTGCTGTTAATTAAACGTAATGTTTTTGAAACAATGAAAGAGCATGTTGGAAAATATAAAAGTGATCAACTAGATTTGGGTGGTATTAAAAAAGGTGAATACATTTATGATTTTTGGAAAACACAGGTAGACCCAGAAGAAGAAAGACTTTTGTCAGAAGACTACTACTTCTGTACACTATGGCGTAAACTTGGTGGTTCTGTGTATGTAGCACCACATGTTAAAGTAGTGCACGTAGGAACCTACATATTCGTTTAATTTATAAAAAGTTATAAAAATAATGTTATAATTTAGGCATGGCACAACAATCAATTTCAACAGTAAAATCACGTTATGAGACTGGCGATAGGCCATCTCAGCAAGACTATGAAGATTTAATTGACACTACCGCGTCCCAAGCAACACGCCTTGGCACCTTCGGTAATAACGACAACACTATTTCTGAAATTGAAAACACTACAATATTAGATAGTCATAATGCAACAGAATGGAGAATGGTTAAGTATATCATTTCCATCTCTAAAACAACAGCAGGAGATAACCTCTTCTACGCAACAGAATTGACCATATTAAATGACACGGAAGATAGTTCCGTTTCCGAATATGGGACAATAGACAACGATGGGAATATTGGAACCATAAGCGTCTCAAGGGCTGGAAATACAGTGGCTTTAACAATCACTCCAGACCCAGTAATAAAGCCAGTCACTGTGCGTTACGCACGCATGGGACTTAAGGCATAAGGAGATAAAAAATGGCAACAGTAACAAAAAATTTCAAGATTAAACATGGTTTAGTCGTTGAAGGAACAACAGGTACAATTAACAACTTTGACATCTTGACAAAAAGTACAGATGATCAAAACTACATTATAGACCTGGTTGGTGGAGACGCTTCATCAAACGCAGTAGCAAACACACTAGTACTTCGTGATGCAAATGCAAACTTTCTTGCAAATACAATCACAGCAGACTTAGTTGGAGATGTAACTGGTCAAGTATCAGACATTTCTAATCATGATTCTGATGATGTAGCAGAAGGTACAACAAACCTTTACTTTACAAACCAAAGAGCAACAGATGCAACTGCAGCATCCTATGATGCTATAGGCTCAGCAGCAAATGCTTATTCAAATGCAACTGCTTACACAGACCTAGAAGTAGGTAATGCAATTGCTGACTTAGAAGACTATGCAGATTTTGCAGCAGGAAATGCTTTAGCAAATGCAAACTCATACACTGACAACGCAATTTCTAATGCAGTCTCTGACTTAGAAGAATACACTGACTTTGCAGTAGGCAATGCAGTGGCTGACTTAGAAGATTATGCAGACTTTGCAGTAGGTAATGCAATTGCTGATTTAACAAACAATGCACCAGCGTTATTAGATACACTTAACGAAATCGCAGAAGCAATTGGTGACGATGCAAACTTTGTTGGAACAATAACCAACTTAGTTGCAGAAAAACAAAATGCTTTGATTGCAGGAACTGACATTGAGATTACAGGAAACACAATTAACTTTACTGGAAGTTATGATGTTTCAGGATCAGCAGATACTGCTTATTCAAATGCAGTTACTTATATTGATCTAGAAATAGGAAATGCATATGCAGACCTAGAAGACTATGCAGATTTTGCAGCAGGAAATGCTTTAGCAAATGCAAATTCTTACACAGACAATGCAATTAATCTTTTGTCAACAACTGATATCGAAGAAGGAACAAACGAATACTTCACAGATACAAGGGCTAAAGAGTCAGCAGCAAGTTTGTTAACAATGGCAACTCTAACAAATATCTCAATCACAGGTAACTCATCTGGATTGGTAATTACAGCAGAAAATGGTGTAGGAGATTCTAACACAGATGCTTTGGTTGAAGGTTCAACAAACCTTTACTTCACAGATCAACGTGCAGTAGATGCTCTTGAAGCAGTAATACCTAATTTCACTGAAATTGATATTAACACAGTTGCTAGACAAGTTGCAGCAACAGTAAATGCTCCAACAGCAAGCACAGTTACAGCAATTGACTGGGCATTAGCAGAATATCGCTCAGCCGAATTCTTGGTAAAAGTTGCTTACGGTGCACACACAGAAGTTTCAAAAGTTATCTTAACTCTTGATACTTCAAACAACATCGCAATCACAGAATACGCAATTGTAGGAACAAACGGATCCGCATCCACAATTTCTGCAGACGTAAACGGAACAGATGTAAGACTAAGAGTAGCAACAGCCAATAACAACTCAGATGTAACAGTTGTTGGTACATTGTTAGTCTAGTAAAAAAATTAGGGGGCAGTAAATGACTACAAGTCTAAAAGATTTTAAAGTCAAGAATGGATTAGTCGTAACTAACGGCGGTTCATTTGGAAACGCGGTAGCAGTAGGAGAACCTACATTAGGAACTCACGCTACTACTAAAGATTACGTAGATTCTGTAACTGGTACACCAGTATCAAATACTGCCCCTCTTTCCCCAGACAATGGGGATATGTGGTTTGATACCACAGTAGAAAGATTAAAAGTTTATTATGAAACTGACTGGTTTACAATTGCAACAAGCAATGATGTACAAAATATTCCAGATCACATTCATGATACAGCAATTGATGGTAACGGAAGAATTGTTACAGTATTCTGGGATGCTGAACAATATGATGATCCACAAATTTCTACATTAAGTGGTGGAACACCATTTTCAAATTCATGGGCAGCAGTATTTGATGGTGGAAATCCAGACAGTGAATTTAATTAAAACATTTTAAAAAAAACTGTTATAATTAAAACAAAATCAAAAGTAGGTAAGACCTACACAGGGAGATACAATGGCAACAAGGATGCTACAACGTAGAGGAACTGCTACACAGTGGGCTAACGCTAACCCTACTCTGGGTTCTGGAGAAATTGGTTTTGAAACCGACACAGGACAATTTAAAATAGGTGACAACTCTACAGCATGGGATGATTTGCCATACTTTAAAAATATAGAAGATCTAGGCGGAAACCTAGACGATTACATTTTATTAGAACAAAAAGGTGCAGCAAACGGTGTTGCCACATTAGATGGAAGCAATTTAATACCTACAGCACAGATACCTAGTGGTATTGCTAGAACTGCAGATTACGTTGCATTAACACAAAAAGGTGCAGCAAACGGTGTTGCTACACTTGACGGAAGCAACTTAATTCCTTTAACACAAATTTCAAACAGCATTGCTAGATCTTCAGATGTAAGTAACTCAATTTCAAACGCAATTGCAACCCTTGTAGGAACAGCACCAGAAGCATTAAATACTTTACAAGAAATTGCTAATGCAATTAATGATGATCAAACTTATTTCTTCACCGTTGCCAATAACATAAATAACGCTTTAGATGCTGCTAACGAATATACAGATAACAGCATAAGCAATTTATCAGCAGACGTTACAGAACAAATAGAATTATTAGCAAACAATACTGCAAATAATCTTGCAAACGCAGTTCAATCTTTACAATATGAAATTGGAAATGCTCAATCAGCAGCAGAAGATTATGCAAATGGTTTAGTAGATCAAGAAATATTAGATAGAGATACAGCAATTGAAGCAGAATCGTTTATATTAGGAAACACAATAGCAAACGCAATTACAGATTTAGAAGAATACACAGATAATGCAATTTCAGATCATAATCTAGAAACATTAAATGTGCACGGTATATCAAATACAGCAACACTAGTTACTCTCACACAGTTAGAAAATCATGAATCTGATACATCAAACGTACACGGTATCACAAATACCTTGGCAGTAGTTCTTACAGATGATGCAAGACTTTCTGATGCAAGAACACCACTTGATAACTCTGTTACAAATAACTCTATATCAGGAACAATCAATCAAGATAAAATCACAAACCTTGTAACAACACTAGGAAATCTAGCATCCCTTTCAGGAGCAGCCTTTACTGGTAACGTTTCAACAACTGGTAATTTAACAGTAGACGGAGATTTCACTGTAAGTGGATCTAACGTTCTTGTATCTGCAACACAAATTCAAATCGAAGATACTTTACTACAACTTGGTCACACAAATGCTAACAACGTAACAGATCTAGGTTTGGTGGTTTCTTATAATGATGGAACACAAAAACATGCTGGTATCGTCAAAGACGTTACAGATAGCAAATGGAAATTGTTTGATGGTGTTACATCAGAACCTGGAACAACAGTTAACTTTGGACAAGGTTCACTAGATGTCTTGGCACTTTTGACACTTGAGGCAAACTCAATCACTGCAACATCAGATATCACTGCAAACGGAATCGTATTTGCAGACGGTACACAAAGATTAGAAGGTGTACCTTCACGGACACCTATTGTTCAAAAAACAGAAAGTTATACTTTGTCAGCATTGGCTGAAAGAGACAACTTGATAGAAATGAACAATGCTTATGCAACAACACTAACTATTCCTCTTAACTCAGCAGTAGCCTTCCCAGTTGGAACATCAATTGATATTCTTCAAACTGGTGTAGGTCAAGTAACAATTGCAGGAGACGCAGGGGTAACAGTAGATGCTACACCAGGTCTTAAATTACGCACACGGTGGTCATCATGCACTCTGTTTAAGAGAGCAACTAACACCTGGGTCGTATACGGCGATTTAAGTGCCTAACGGTTTGATATAATAAGACTAGGGAGAGAACATGGCAATAGGTAAAAGAGCAGGTAAAAAGTCACAACAGGCTAATGACTTTTTAGAACCACAACAACCAACAATTACTTCAGCAACTAACGTTGGTACAGGTCGGGCTTTTAATAATGGTGCAGTTGATGTAGCATTTACACTACCAGCAAATTCTCCAGCAGCAACAGGTTTTACAGTGACTTCAAGTCCTGGATCTCTTACAGCAACAGGTGCAACTTCTCCGTTGCGGGTTACAGGATTATCATCAGATACAAGTTATACTTTTACAGTTGTTGCAACTAATGCATCAGGTAACTCGATTGCTTCAGCAGCATCAAGTTCAGTAACTGTTACAACAGTACCTGCAACACCTGCAGCACCAAGTGCATCATCACCAAACGCTAATCAAGATGTAATTTCATGGAGTGCACCAGCAAACGGTGGATCAGCAATTACAAATTATTACTGGGAATCAACCGACGGTAAAAATGGAAATACTGGAACAGGAACCAGTGCATCACTAGGACAAGAAGCAGGAACAGCACAACAGTACAAAGTTCGGGCAACTAATGCTAACGGAAACTCAGAATTTTCTGCACTATCAAATTCAGTAACAACTACATTTTCTTTCGTACCTTTTGGTGTGTTTGGTTTCTCACCTTTCTCAGTATTTGGTTTCTCACCTTTTAACGTGTTTGGTTTCTCCCCATTTAGAGTGTTTGGTTTCTCACCATTTAGAGTTTTTGGTTTCTCACCAACATACTTCTGTATAGATGAAGATGCACCAGTTCTTACAAAAACTGGAAATAAAAAAGCAAAAGATATTAAAGTTGGAGACACCTTAATAACAAAAACATTTGATCAATTACCAGTAGGACATTTTGCAGAAGTTATTATGTGGATGGGTATGGGCGGACTTACTAATTATAGAGATATTGAGTCAACAGTCACAGAAATAGTTCCAAGTGTGGTAGAAGAAACAGTTATTATTAATAATAATCCAGACATGAGATTTTCAACTATGGAAGATATTCTTACAGTTAAAAAAAATGTGTATAAGTTTATTCCTTCAAGAGAAATTAAACCTGGAGATACCTTAGTAACAAAAGACTCTTTAATGGTAGTAGAAAATGTTGAAACAGTTAATGAAACTAGAACAGTATACATGTTTTCTAGAGATCCACTTGGCTTAGTTGTAGCAGGAAACCTGTTATGCTATAGTTCTTATGCTCTTACACAAGACTATTTAGGTTTACCTACAACCTAATCGTTCCTATGATACAATAGTTATAAATAGATAGGAAAAATAATGCAACAAGGTCCACCACCAGAACTACGTGGTATTCAGCAATCAACAAAACCACATAAGTTTTTTGAAAGACATTTAAATAATGATTTAGATTTACTTGCAAATGAATTAATTGATAGATATCAAATGATTGAAAAGGTAGAATTAGATGGCATTACGCCAGTAAACTCTAAAGACTTTTGGCAAGAGTCAGGCAGTGTTTCTACTGTAAAGTGGAGAGAATATAATGTATTTCAATTTCATATTGAAGGTATCTATGAGTTATATAAAAATATTCAAGATATGACTAAAGAGGCTTGCGAATATTACGAAATAGATTTTGAGAAAAAACAGTTTATGCTTCAAGGATGGTTTAATATTAATTATACCAAAAAAGGAAAGTTAAATTGGCATGATCACGGACACACAGGTGCCCCAGATAACTTTCATGGTTACTACTGTGTAAAAGCAGAACCTTCAACAACTTACTACAGAGTGTTTGGTAAAGATATTGAAAATAAAAATATAGATAACCGTGCTATATTTTCAGAAATGGGTCATCCACACGCTCAAGGCGATTGGGATTGGGAAGGTCCAAGAATAACCGTTGCATACGACGTTATGACACTAAAAGATTTAAAACATGTAGGTAAAGAACACGAACAACACTGGATTCCATTGATATGATGAATCAAAAACCACAACATAAGTTTTTTGAAAAATATTTGCAAAACGATCTACCAGGATTAACAAAATATCTTTTAAGAGTTGAAAAAGATTTATTTGATGGGGTATATCCCAAAGTAACAAAAGAATTTGCAGCCACTGTTCCTGGAGTTCACCATTTAGGCACAAGGTTTAATGTTTTTCAATGCTATAATCCAGCAATACATAATATTTTTTCTGCAATACGTGAATTAACAATAGAAGCATGTGATTATTATGGTATTGATTACAAAAAACAACACTACATGGTTCAGGGATGGTTTAATACAGATGCAATGGCAGAGCCACCGCTTAATGAGGATACACATTATCACGATCATTTGGGTGGTACTGGTGCTCCTAATTTTCATGGATATTATTCTATAGATGCAGAACCATCAGTTACATACTATAAAATTGGTGGACATGATGCAACACCAATTGAAAACGTTAATAAAAACAATAGAGTGATCTTGTCTGAAACTGGACACCCACATGGTATTGGTGCTTGGCCTTTTGATAAACCAAGAATTACTCTTGCCTATGACGTTTCTCCTTTTATGTATATGAGTGGTGACGAACTTCAACACTGGGTTCCGCTACCGTGAATAAGTTGATCTGTTTTGTTATTGGACATAAATTAAGTTCAACTACATGTCCTTATACTAAAAACACATACACGTTATGTGAACGTTGTAGTCCAAAACAACATACAGCAATGTCATTTCACTAACGCACAAATAAAATAAAAGTAGTGTTTTTAATTTTAATAAACTCTGCTATACTTAGTACTTATTCAATTTCATTTAATTAGGAGAAATCAATGTCAGACTTTTTTAGTTTTAAACTTCCAGAGGATTTTGTAACAAAATACACAACCATGGATAGTCCATTTGGATTTAACGATGCTGGAAACAACTCATTAGGTGAAATTACTTTTATAAGAACCTATTCCCGCGTCAAAGAAGATGGAACTAAAGAAAGATGGCACGAAGTTTGTAAGCGTGTAATCGAAGGCATGTATTCAGTACAAAAGAATCATGCAAAAGAAAATAGACTACCTTGGAATGACTATAAGGCTCAAAAGTCTGCTCAAGAAGCATTTGATCGTATGTTCAATCTTAAATGGACACCACCAGGTCGTGGTATGTGGGCTTTTGGAACCCCCATGACAATGGAAAAAAGGAACTCTGCAGCCCTTCAAAACTGTGCCATGGTATCTACTAAGGATCTTGATAGAAACGACCCAGGGGCACTGTTTGCGTGGGTTATGGACGCTCTCATGCTTGGTATTGGGGTTGGATTTGATACCGTTGGACAAGATAAAGAATTTTCAATATATGCACCATCAGAAGTTGATTCAATTTATGAAATTCCAGACACTAGAGAAGGTTGGGTAGAGTCTGTTAGATTATTATTAAACTCATACCTAAGAACAGGTCAAGCAAAACAAAAATTTAATTATGATTTAATAAGACCTTTTGGTTCTCCAATTAAAGGATTTGGCGGGGTAGCGTCAGGACCAGAACCATTAATTAAATTACATAATCAAATTGATAAAGTAATTGGTGGAAGAATTGGTGAAAAACTTGATGCCAGAGCAATAGTAGATATAATTAACTTAATTGGAACATGTGTGGTTTCAGGAAATGTTCGTAGATCAGCAACTTTAGCACTAGGTTCTGCTGGAGATAAAGACTTTATTAATTTAAAAAATCCAGAGGTTTTTCCAGAAAGAAATTCATTTGATTTAAATAATCCAGGTTGGGCTTGGATGTCTAATAACTCTATTTCAGCAACAGTTGGAACTAAGTATGAAGACTATGTAGATTTAATAGTTAATAATGGAGAACCAGGTTTTATTTGGTTAGATGTTGCTAGAAATTACGGTAGATTGAAAGATCCAGCAGATGGAAAAGACTATAGAGTAATGGGATTTAACCCATGTGCTGAACAACCATTAGAGTCATATGAGTTGTGTACATTGGTTGAGGTTCATTTAAATAGACATGAAAATAAAGAAGATTTCTTAAGAACTTTAAAGTTTGCATATCTTTATGGTAAGACGGTAACTCTTGTTCCAACACATTGGCAACAAACAAATGGAATTATGCAACGCAATAGAAGAATTGGAACATCGCTTACAGGCATTGCTTCCTTTTCAGACAAACATGGTTTGCCTATAGTTCGTGAATGGATGGATGAGGGATATTTAAATATTAAAAAATATGATCATCAATATTCAGAATGGCTTTGTGTTCGTGAATCAATAAGAGTCACAACAGTAAAACCATCAGGTAGCGTAAGTATTCTTTCTGGTGCAACTCCAGGAGTTCACTGGGGTCCAGGTGGAAAGTTCTTTATGAGAGCAATTAGATTTGGTGAATCTGATCCTATGATTCATTTGTTTAAGGCTGCTGGATATAAAATAGAAGATGATGTTGTATCTGCAAATACAAAAGTTGTATATTTTCCAATTGCTTCAGAACATGAAAGAGCAGAAAAAGATGTTAGTCTTTTTGAAAAAATTGCACTTGCTGCAACTGCTCAAAAATATTGGTCTGACAATGGGGTGTCTGTAACCCTTTCATTTGATAAAGAGACAGAGTCTAAGCATGTTGCTCCAGCACTACACATGTACGAAGGACAATTAAAGGCTGTATCGTTTTTGCCAATGGGAAACACGGTATATCCACAACAACCTTATACAGAAATTACAGAGGAAGAGTATAATAGTTATGTGGGACAGATTGCTAAAATCAACTGGGACGCTATCTATGATGGAGTAGAGAATCTAGAAGCACAGGGTGAGGCATACTGCACTACAGATGTATGTGAAATAAAGGTAGGTTAAGTATGGAAGATTTAAAGTCTCAAATTAAGTACATTAAAGGATTCATGGATCCTCAAGAAGCAGGTTTGGTAGCAGATTATGCAAAAAAACATTCTGAACTATTTTCTAACTATGGTAACGAAGAACAAGAGTTTACCGTTCACACCTATCATGAAATAGAAGGTTTGGATAGCGACTTACTGGATACAATTCAAGAAACTGCGTTAATGGTTTATTCTTTTGTTTTAAATAACTACCAATCTAAGTTTGATCACTTTATTGATGAAAAAACTCATATAGCAAAATTTGTTGAAGGAAAAGGTATGCACGAGCATTTTGATGCTTCAAGACCAAATGATATAGCAACTTTAATTTATTTAAACAATGACTATGAAGGAGGAGACATTTACTTTCCAAAATATGAAATGTCTTTTAAGCCAGAGCCTGGAGATTTGTTATGTTTTCCAGATAATCCAGATTTTGTTCATGGTGTTAAGCCAATAATTAAGGGAACAAGGTTTACATTACCTCGTTGGTTTACACGTATTGTGTGATAAAATAGACTAGGAGAACCTATGTCTAACCCATCAAATCTTTATGCAGAAAAAATTTTTTCAGAGCATCCAGTAGCATTGTGGGCATTAGACGATAAATCAGACTATGTAATGTTGTTAAACAATACAGATAAAGATATTAGTCTTTGGGACATAACTAATGGCACTATTTCAGAAGAAACAAGTTTGCCAACTCAACCATTTATTTCTGAATCATTATATAAAATGGTTGGTGTACCCTCAACAACATTAGACAAAGTTGCTACATTAACTAGCAATAATGTTATAAATTTTTTAGATTTTAACTCAGATTTAGATACCTTTGTTTTATCTTGTTATTTTTATTCAAACAGTTTACACTTAAAATCTGTGGCGATAGGTTTTAAATATACAGATGTAAGTACTAGCGAATCTGTAGAAGTTTTAAAAAACGTACCAATATCAGTAAGTGGAAAATGGTTTTTACTATCAGAAACATTTAAAAAAATAAACCAAAATACAACAATGCAAGTGGTAATTAAGATAGGATATTCAGCAAGTTTAAGCGGTAGCGAAGAGTACGAGTTTTTGCTTAATGGATTATCTTTGGGTCAATGGTCTGAAGAGTTTAATAATTATTCTATGGGTTCAGAAATAGTTTCTATACCAACCGATATATCAATAGAGTCATCAGATGGAATTATTGCAAAATCATATGGATCTGACATAAATTATGGATATTATTTAGCAAATAATAATAAGATATATGCACAAAACTTTGGGGTACCGTTAGTTTATGGTGCATCAAATGTTACTAAACTATATCCTAATATAAATGAAGACGAAACAGCAAAGCCATCTATAATTTTTCCAGGTTTTGGATTCTTAAACGAGTTTGGCAGGTATAGTACATATACCGTAGAAATGTGGTTAAGGTTTGGGGTTGACACCTTAGAAAGTAAAAGAATATTTGGACCAATTAACTCTAATGATGGTTTGTACGTTGATGATTGCTTTTTAACATTAGTTATTGGAAATCAATTTAAATCAATATATGTTGGTGAATGGTCAAGACCAATGTTAGTTCAAATAGTTTATTCTGAAAGCAAAGTATTTTTATTTTTAAATGGAGAAAAAGTTATTGATATTGACATAGATAATTCAACGATAACATTGTTACCTAAGTTAGATGAGTCTGATAAGGATCAAGATTGGTTAGGGTTCTATTGCTATACAGATATATATCCATTTGAATTAGATTGTTTTGCAATATATCCTTACGTTGTTCCAGAAATAATTGCAAAAAAGAGATGGGTTTATGGACAAGCAGTTAAATCTTCTGAGTCAATAGATTCTGCATATAGCGGAAAGTCAGCATTTATAGATTATTCATTTTCTAATTATGGAACAAACTATGATTATCCTAATATTGGAAAATGGCAACAAGGAAAGATAGATAACCTAAATGTAACAAGTAGTTATTTAAGTAATCCAGATTATAGTTTGCCAAATATAAATGTTGAAAATATTAATGACTGGTATGAAGAATTGTATACCCTACAAGACGAAGACTATCCATTTGTAACCTTCGCAGATCAAAACGGCTCCTTTGTATTTGAAAATCTTAATATTTTAAATAATGATATTAAATCTTTTCATGGAATATTTAAAACAGCATCTTTGTTAAACTCAACTCTTGTTATGATTAAAAATAAAAATAACTCAGATTTCTTTAAAATATATACAACAGATAGTGGAGATATATTTTATAAAATTAATGTGTCTGGAACAGAAACAACTTTACATCAAACCCAATATGTGGTAGATCAATACTTAGAAATTGGTGTTGACCTAGAAAAAATAACATCACACTTTGGAAAAAATATTGCCACTTTCTTTGGCAATAAGAATGCTTTAAAGTTAATACTTTTAAATAATGATAGCAATGACTCTTGCTTTAGTCAAAAAATGTATAGATTTGGATTTTCAACAAAAAATAATCACAAGTTATTTTCTACGCATTTTGAGAATAATGGAATACTTGAAGATAATGGCAACATTAATGCTCATATGTTTAACGATTTAGCAAGTTATACATTAATGCCATCGGTTAGGTATGGCAAGTATTATTTGGATATAGGTGTTTCTGGATACTGGGAAGACTATGTGCCATTAAAGTATTTTGCAAAGTATATAACAAACTCATCTGGTAAAAAAGAGTATGGTTTAGATTATATTCAATATAACATCAATTTTCCTTCACCTTCTATCTTTAAACCAGTAGAAGACGCTGGTGGATGGACATATGGTAACCTAAATGCACTATTTGCAGCACCTTTGCAACAAACATATGAGGTGTTAGATAACTCTCTTTTTACAGGATATAATAATTATGATGATTTACAATATAACAGATCAGATTTAAGTTACGAATACGACTCTGTAAATTCTTTAGTAAAGTCCTATGTGTCTTTTCAGTTTACAACTACTGGATTAAATAAAAAGTTTGAGTCTTTTACTACTGTTGCACCAGCACTAAAGAGTGGTATTTTAAATCTTGATAACTATCCAGATTGGCAAAACACAATATTTTTAGTACAAAACGATACTATTATTTACCCACCATCTTCAGTAAAATTTGAAGATCTAGCAATATCAGTTCATTTAGATTTTTCTGTAAAGTCAACTATTAATAGAAAGATAAAGATTAAGAATCTAGAACTATCATCTAGGTCTTTAGACGAGGATGCTTCTACACCCATTAATACCAAGTCTGGCACTAAGTTATACCCATATATTAAAAATGGAATATATAACGATTATAAAGGCAAAAATCCAATTAGTATTTATAAAAAATCTAATCCGTATCTACATTTAACCAGGTACTCTGGAATCAAATTAAAAGGTGATTTTAACTCTTATCAAAATAGAGGCATTAGTATGCTAATAAATGAAAACAAAGACTCTTTATTTTCTGTATCTACCATTCAACTTGCAATTAAAAATGATACCAGTAACTTTACATACACGCCAGTTCAAATATTTCAAGTAAATACATCAAACTCTTCTATTAATTTTTATATTGTGGCAAATGGCGATTCTGGACAAAGAGCAAAAATATACGCGATAGATTCAAAAACTGGTCAATTACAAAATGGCATATCATACTATTTAAATGGACTGCTAGTTGCTAATCCAGTAATTGACAATAAAAACTGGTATTTTTTAAGCATATCTTTTGCAAACGCTTTAACATTTAACTCATTTACTGGATCTATAAGTTTAAACGGTCCATTGGTCTATAATCACATATCGTATTATAAGTTAACTGGTTTGCAACAAAAACAATCGTCTATTACTAGAATTTGGGATGAGGTAAAGCAGCAGTATGTGCTTGGAGCAGAGGAACCATTTGATTTTGATTGGGATTTTTGGAACCAGGGATATTTGTGGTTTGGTGTATTAATTAAGACATCTTCTTCAGATTTTGGAGATACTTCTTCAAATATTTACAAAACATACATGGGAACTAACAAAATTATTGTTGGAAATGATGGAGAAAGACAGTTGTTGGCACAAAGTTACGATAATCCTATTCATATTGGTTCTTCGTGGCAACAATATATCCTCAATCCAACATAATATGGTATACTAATGGTTATGAATAATCAAAATCCAAACAAAAAAAGAAAACCTCGTATGAAAGGCCAAATTGGCGACTCTAAAATAACCTTTATTGAAAAGAACTATGATTGGGGCGTTTATGTTTGGAAAAGAGCCAATGGTAAGTGGTTCACTGATGGAGAGGGTAATATTTTAAATATACCAGCCGTAAAACACGATATTGCCGCTTTAGCCGAAATAAAAAAGACAGCAGCATATTATGGAGAACCAGATGGAGAGGCTGTATTTTTTCCAGGTATGGGAAGAGTATCAGACGAAGAGTATTCCGAACAAGTAGATAGAATGAAAGCGGGATTAATCCCTAACCTTAATGATCTTGGTGCAGTAGCAGCAGCCAAAGCAACAATTGCAAAATATGGCGATGAAGAATAATGAGTGAAGAATTTAACTATGTTATTGGTGCTAGGATAGACGAAAACGAACAAGCAGTTAATGCATTTGCTGGTTCAGACCCATTTAGCAAAAACTGGGAAGAGTTAAAAAACTATTCTGGTTTGGATAATAACTTTAAACGTCGTGCAGCAAGAATGTCCAAGGCTCTAGTAGATACAACCCAACAATCTTATATTGACAGATCAATTGCAGTTCCACAAGGTATTGATGGTGCTCGCTCTAATCAGATAAATCCTGGTAACGTATTTAGAAATGGTTATGGACTATTTGACGTAATCACACCACCATGGAATGTTTATGAACTTGCCAACTACTATGACACATCCTTTGCAAACCATGCAGCCATTGATGCTAAGGTTGAAAATATTGTAGGTTTGGGATATGATTTTGATATATCAAAAAGAACAATGCTCAAATTAGAGAATTCCTCAAATGACGAATCAGTAAGTCGTGCAAGAAACAGAATTGAAAGAGCAAAAGTAGAGTTACGTGATTGGCTAGAAAGTTTAAACGCAGATGACTCTTTTACCACAACAATGGAAAAGATATACACAGATGTTCAAGCAATTGGTAATGGATACATGGAAATTGGTAGAACCACTCGTGGTGAAATTGGATACGTTGGTCATATTCCAGCAACCACAATGCGTTGTCGCAGACTAAGAGATGGATACGTACAGGTTATTGCAAACAAGGTAGTTTACTTTAGAAACTTTGGTGCTACAAATTCAAACCCAGTAACTGAAGATCGTAGACCAAACGAAATTATTCATTTTAAACAATACTCACCATTAAACACATTCTATGGTGTTCCAGACATTATTTCAGCAATATCATCTCTACACGGTGATCAACTGGCTTCACAATACAATATTGACTACTTTGGTAACAAGGCAGTTCCAAGATACGTAGTAACTATGAAGGGTGCCAAACTATCTGCAGACGCAGAAGACAAGATGTTTAGATTTTTACAAACTGGATTAAAGGGTCAAAACCATAGAACTTTGTACATACCTCTTCCTGGAGATACAGAAAATAACAAGGTAGAGTTTAAGATGGAACCTATTGAATCTGGGGTACAAGAGGGATCATTTAAGGAATATAGAAAACAAAACCGTGATGACATCTTGGTGGCACATCAAGTACCGCTTTCAAAACTAGGTGGATCAGACTCAGGGGCAATTGCAGCAGCATTGGCTCAAGATAGAACATTTAAAGAGCAGGTAGCCAGACCAGCACAGGCTCAACTAGAAAAACAAATTAATAAGATCATACGCGAGAAACAAGACGTACTAGAGTTTAAGTTTAATGAACTTACTTTGACAGATGAAATAGCACAATCACAAATTCTTGAAAGATATGTAAAAACACAGATTATGATGCCTAATGAGGCAAGAGTGGCACTGGGTCTTCCACAAAGAGACGGTGGAGACGAACCATTTGTAGCCAAACCAGAGACTATGAATAATGATGCCAATCGTGCAAGAGATGGCGAAAGACTTAATAATCAGTCCGATGGATCTGCAACTGTAAGTGGTAGAAATCCAAAGGGCGAGGGTAGATCTTCAACCTAGTTACACTGTTTATAACATGTTTATAACTTGTGTATAAAAGGGCTCTATAATGTATAGTACGATGTCTATATTAAAAGCCCAATGGAATACAGAAGGCGAGAATGTCCGCCTTTCTATGCCTTTTAGTAAGGTTGATAAACAACGCCGCATTGTTTCAGGCTTTGCCTCATTAGATAACTTAGATCGTCAAATGGACATTGTAACTACAGAAGCCAGCATGAAGGCATTTGAAAACTTTCGAGGTAACATAAGAGAAATGCATCAACCATTAGCAGTAGGCAAAATGGTTTCATTTAAGCAAGACAAATATTTTGATTCAGAGTCAAAGAAGTTTTATAACGGTGTTTTCGTTTCCGCTTATGTCTCTAAAGGTGCTCAAAGCACATGGGAAAAGGTTTTGGATGGCACACTAACAGGTTTTTCTATTGGTGGAAAAATGAACAAATGGGACGACGCTTTTGATGAGAAGTTAGATTCTCAAATTAGAATTATTAAAGATTATGATCTTGTTGAGTTAAGTCTTGTAGACTCTCCAGCAAATGAATTTGCAAACATTATGTCTGTTGAAAAAGTAGACGGAGTTGCAGTAATTAAAGGTGATAATACAACCTTAGAAAATGTTTTTTGGGATTCAGAAACTGGAATTGTTATGGTTTCAGAAAATGAAAAAGAAATCAGTCCAACAACTGGCAATGAAATGAAAAATATAGGATTCGTTGAAAAAACGGATAATGAAAAAATCAATATGATAAAGTTCTTAGTCGATAGTGCTAAAGGCATTACCACTTCTAAGATTACCAAGGAGGTAAGTCCTATGACAGAAACAACAGAAGTAGTAGCAGAGATTGTTGAAAAATCTGATATTGCAGTTGAAAATGTTGAGGTTGCTCCAGAGGCAGATGCCGTAGTTGATGCTCCTGTTACAGAAGTTGTTGCAGAAGATGCACCAGCAGCGGAAACAGTTGTGGAAGCAGAAAAAGCAGACACAGTTGAAGCAGTAGCAGAAGTTATTGAAGAAGTTGCTACAGAAGTATCTAAAGCAGACGATGTTATTGTTGAGGCAGTAACAGAAGTTAAGAATACTCTTACATCAGCCTTTAGCGATCTACTTGCAACAGTAAAGTCTTTACAGACAGAAGTTGCAGATTTAAACAAACAAGTTGCTGACACAAAGTCACAAATTGTTAATACACAAAATGCACTAGTTGAAACAAACGGTGCAGTTAACGAGTTTGGAAAGAGAATGGAATCAGTAGAATCTGATACCGCTTTCCGAAAGTCTGGCGATCTCGGCGAGGTCGTACAGTTACAACCAGTAATGGTTGAGAAATCCCTATGGGGCGGACGTTTCCTCAAAACAGCCGATCTATTCAGATAGAAAAATCACGTGGAGGTGAAATATATGTCGGAAGAAATAATTAAAAATCAGCCAGGAACATCAGGCGATCTAGGTGGAACAGCACCTGGAACAGCCCAAGCACAAGGTGCATTCGCATCTGGTTCTGATGCTGGTGAAAACGTAGCAGGCAACTATGCAAACGGTGGTGTTTTAGGTAACATCGCAGAAGCATCATTTGGCTCTACATCAGGAGTTAACGCAGTAAATCCTTCAGGTGATACTGGAAGCGGTATCTTACGCCCTGAACAAGCACGTCGTTTTATAGACTATGTGTGGGACGCAACTGTATTGGCTAAAGATGGTCGCAGAGTGACCATGAAAGCAAACACAATGGAACTTGAAAAAGTTAACGTTGGAGAACGTGTAATCCGTGCAGCCTCACAAGGCTTAGGCGAATACACAAACGCTGGTGCAACATTCTCAAAAGTTGAATTAACTACAAAGAAAATTCGCTTAGACTGGGAAGTATCATCAGAAGCACTTGAAGACAATATTGAAGGTGCAGCATTGGAAGATCATATCGTAAGATTGATGACCAACGCATTCGGTAATGATATCGAAGACCTTGCAATTAACGGAACAGGAACAGGTTCAAATGCTTTCACTAGCATCATGAACGGTTTCGTAAATCAAGTAACAGCGAACACTTCAGCAGCACACGAGTCAGTAGCCAACGTAGTATCAAATGCTTGGACAACAAACACACTGCAAGATATAATTCTTGCAATGCCACGTAAGTACCGTGCACTTAAGAATAATCTTAAGTTCTACGCAGGTACAGACGTTTTCCAAGGTATTGTTAAAAACAATGGTACTCTTGCCGATGCAATTGCCGAAGCCTTTGTAAATAAAGGTCCAGGTACAGAAGCAAATCGTCAAGCATACCTTGATGGTAACGCACAAACATTCGGAGGAGCACGTACAACACGTGTACTCGGAATTGATGTTCAAGAAGTTCCTTACTACCCTGCAGGATATGTCGATTTGACATTCCCTGCTAACCGTGTATGGGGTTTCCAACGCGACATCACAGTTAACCGCGAATACAGACCAAAGAAAGATACTGTAGAATATACAGTTTTCGTTCGTTTCGGTATTCAATGGGAAGAACTAGATGCAGTCGCTTATGCGGATGCAGCAGGCGAATAGCCTAATCTGTAATACAATTTTAAGGGGAGTAGGATTAATTTCTTACTCCCTTTAATATTTAATTAAATGATATAATACTACAAGGAGGAATATATGTCAGAATTAGACAAAGATTTAAATCTACAAACACCAGAAACAGTTGAAGAAAATACTATTCAAGACGCAGTTGTTGAAGATATTGTAGAAGAAGTTATAGAAGAAATCCAACCAGCATTGTTAGCCCCAGGCGAAGCATTAATTCCAGAAGATAAAAAACAAGCAGTTCAAGACCTTGTTGAAGGACTTGCTCCATTATCAACTGGTGCCATTGGTGTTGGAAAACAACCAAGAACTAAAAAAGAAAAACCTGCTGAACCTAAACAAGGTAAAGAAAAAGTTGCAATTAAGTCAACTAAGAACGTATCCTGGATGGGTGTAGGCCAAGTAAAAGTTGGTATCAACTACGTATCCGCAGAGGAAGCAAAAGAATGGTCAACACGTAATCACATTACAGTTTTGAAACCAGAAGACGTTGCAAGGGAATACGGCTTATAAACAATGGAAGCATTAAGGGTTCCACCATACCCACTAACACTAAAGTTTGATGTCCCAACAAGTGGAGATATCTACACTCTTAGATTACAGGATTTGGTGGAACACTTTGTTGAAGAATCAAATATAACTTCAGCAAACTTACAAATAACATATGTAATACCATTATCAAAAATAGAATTTGACAGAAAATATGAAGTTAAGATTTTAAATTCAGATGAAGAAATAGTGTTTGAAGATAATTTAGACATAGTAAGACCATATACTGACCCTAATAAACTTGGAACTACCGCTTCAGAAATAACAGAAGCAAAATATAACGAACTTATTGCAAGATCAATTATTGACTCATTCGTTGTTGATGGTTTTTATAATCAAAAAGTTATTGTTCAAACAGTTGGAGAAGGATTAGATTATATACCTTTGTGGATAAATGCTTATAAGGTATTGAGAGTTTATGAAAACGATGTTTTAATTTTTGATGTTGATGAAGAAACAAACGATAGATATTTTAAATTATCATTAGATAACTCTGCTGTACAAGAATATATTCCCAATTCAACAGAATCATTAAATAGATTAGAAAAAACGCTACCAAATCTTCCAGTATCATACGGTGATTTAGGGTATTATGGTTGGGATACTGTTACTTTTCCTACAGGATATGACTATACATTAGTTCTAGATGCTGGATATAAAACAATTCCGTCAGATATTCAGGCAGCAACAGAAATGTTAGTTAATGATATTAAATGTGGAAGACTTGATCAATATAAAAGATATGTTGAAGAATATCAAACAGATCAGTACAAAGTTAAATTTAATGCTAAAAAATTATTTAACGGTACAGGCAATATCATAGTTGATCAAATACTATCAAAATATACTAAGAACATTACTAGACTAGGAATACTATGACATGTTTAGACGACAACTTTTTATACCCTATGACAGCAGAAGTGTACTATTCATCCGTTCAGCAAGGTCAGTACGGTAATATTAAAAAGCAATGGTCAAAGTTTAAAGATATAAAATGTTACTTTGCATCTGGTAACCTTAGAAATAAAGAAGAGCAACAAGTACAAAATGTAGCAATTTTGTTTGACAAAGTTTTGAGCGGTAGAGTTCCAACAGATATTAGATTTGATGATATGAATGGTGGAATTGCATTAACTAATCTTCTTATAACAAACATATCAGATGGAGAAGGTAACCCTATATATGTTGAAACAGGTGGGGTTCGTGCTGGTAAATCAAGTATTTTTGAAGTTGCAACACTAAGCCCATACTCTGGTTTGTTTGGAAAAACAGAATATTATAAGATTGTAATTAAAAGGTCTGATAGTCAGGCGATAGATTTATGATAATAGTTGATAATAAACAATTTAAAAAAGAAATGAACAACATTGTAGATTACTCTATTGGATTTTTAGAAGGAATAAAAGGTGGAAAGACAGCGTTTCTTAATAACCTTGGGCGTGAGACTATACAAACATTAAAAGAATTTGTTGATTTAAATGCAAGAATTGATCCAGCAATTCTGCAGCACGTATATGAATGGTATCAAGTTGGAAGTCCAAATGCAAGATTGTTTGATATTGAGTACACTGTAAGCAATCAAGGTTTGTCAATATACTCTACACTTAGCCAATCATCAAGAGTTAAAGATGGATCTACTACACCATTTTACGATAAAGCAAGAATTATGGAAAAAGGAATACCAGTAACTATAAGACCTAAAAAATCTAAGGTGTTAGTATTTGAAGAAAATGGAGAAACAGTGTTTACTAAAAATCCAGTTACAGTTAACAACCCTGGCGGAGAAGATGCTCAAGGTGGATTTGAAGAAGTGCTAGACATATTTTTAAATCAATATTTTAAACAATCATTTTTAAAGTCATCTGGTTTATCAGACTACATTAAAAATCCAAAAGTATTTAAAACTAATTTAAGAGCAGGTGCCAAGTATGGCAAAGGTTTTGGATATTCAACTGGATATAAATGGATTGCTAATGCGGTGATTGCATAATGGCTGCTACGATACATCATCCACCATCATTAATTAATGCTTATTTACAAAATAAAATTAGTGAGTTTTTTGGAACATCAGCGATTGATGGGTTAGATGAACAAGATACTTTCCTTATTCCATTTTTTCCAACTGCTCCAACAGATATCAATGCTTTAACTGAATCTTTTCCACAATCACTTGGAACATTTGCAGTATATGACAGGATGTTTAGAATGAATAGAAAGACATTTCCACATATATATTGTGAACAAATAATGTATTATTTTTATAACTTTGGTGGAAATGCAATTGAAAGAACAATCATTCTAAGTCAAAAGATTCAAGATCTTTTAAATTCATTAGACGAGTCTGCAGTTGATATAAATAAGTGGATAAGAGATAATCAAGATACGGTTATTCCTGGTCCAGAAATAGCACTTAAAGATATGTCACTTCCCCTATATTTTCACACCTTTAAAACCTACCAACTTCAAGAGACTAGAGACATCATAGACTTTGGAACAGCCAGAACCTATGCAGGAAACAAGATTATTTTAGATTATGACTGGCATAAAGGCTAACAAAATGGTGTTATACTTGACCTTGAGGAAACATCGCTTTACAACTAAATAAGAAAACCCTTTACAAGGAGAGGTGAAATAAATGGCATATTCTCGTGGACAATCCAACAACATTATCGTTGGTGCAGCCGCATTGTTTACATACAATGACGGTGCTTTAGCACAAACAATCGGTACTGCAGGTGGACCACTACCAGCATTTGAAGCAGCAACATCATACAAAGATACTTTGACTGATGACGTTGACTTCACAAACGTAGGTTATACCAGCAATGGTATCGAACTTACATTCCAACCATCTTTCGGTGAAGTTCAAGTTGATCAAGTTCTTGACGTTGCTCGTCTTTTCAAAGACGGCATGCAAGTATCTTTAGCAACATCATTTGCAGAAGCAACACTAGAAAACCTTCTAGTGGCAGTAGCAGCAAACGCAAATGATTTAGATGAATTATCAACCGCAACAGGTATTGGTACAGGAAGCCAAAGTTTCGACATCAACTCAGGTGAATTAGGCGACGTTCCTCTAGAACGTGGTATAGTAGCCGTTGGTCCAGGAACTGGTGACCCATCAATCGATAAGGAACGTATCTATATCGGATACCGTGCTTTGTCAATCGAAAACGTAGTAG
>Ga0207942_1000072_pt1 | contig 28063 bp, 44 predicted proteins | sample LakMenEpi12Oct12_FD_150687 | JGI IMG/M metagenome (GOLD analysis project Ga0207942, IMG submission 150687) | Freshwater microbial communities from Lake Mendota, WI - 12OCT2012 deep hole epilimnion (SPAdes) | ecosystem: Environmental > Aquatic > Freshwater > Lake > Epilimnion/Euphotic zone ... | reverse complement strand
TCTTTTCGGATAAAAAGATAGATACTAAGACTTTAAATTTTTGGTATAATTTCGCTGATGTTGTTGTTAACATAGCATCTAACGAAGGTTTCGGATTATCCGGTGCTGAAGCCATAATGGCCGGAACGCCTATCATAAACAATGTAACCGGTGGTCTACAAGATCAATGCGGATTTGTTGACAGCAAAGGAAATCACATGAAGTTCACAAAAGAGTTCCCTACAAATCATTCGGGGGTACTTAGAAATCATGGAGAATGGGCTTATCCAGTATTTCCTAGCAATAGATCTTTACAAGGTTCCCCGGCAACTCCGTACATCTTTGACGATAGAGTTTCTTTTGAGGATGTAGCTGTAGCCCTTTTACATTGGTACAATATTCCTAGAACAGAAAGAAAAGCTTTAGGAAGTAAAGGTATAGACTTTGCCTTAAATCCTGAGATAGGTATGTCAGCAGAAGAAATGAGTAATAGATTTATTAAAAACATAGGTATAGCCTTAGATAACTGGAAGCCTAGATCTAAATTCTCACTTCACAAAATAAAACCAGAAAAAACTAATAAAGCAATAGGAATTTTATGAAAAAGAAAGTAACCCTAGTAGCACCTGTATATACAGCCTCAGGATATGGAGCGCACGGAAGAGATATTGCCTGGGCATTAATTGCATTACAGGATAAGTACGATTTAAAAATTGTCTCTACAGCATGGGGAAACACTCCGACTAATGCACTAGACAAAAATAATCCAAATGATTTGGAGATTATTAAAAGAATTGTACCTAAAACTGACGCAAATGACGATATTTTTATACAACTGACTATTCCTAATGAATTTGTTAGATGTGGAAAATATAATATAGGATTTACTGCTGGAATTGAGACAGACATGTGTGCTCCTAAATGGATTGAAGGATGTAATAACATGGATATGCTTCTTACAACATCTAAGCATTCTTTGGATGTTATAAACGATTCTGTTTTTGACAAAGTAAACAAAAATACAAATCAACTCGAAGGAACTCTAAAGCTCAGAGATGGCCTCAGGAAGGAGATTTTATTCGAGGGGGTTGACACGACACTATATACGAATAAAATGGACCCTGATGAAAATATGGGGATTTTAGAGCATGTCAAGGAAGACTTCTGTTATCTATTTGTAGGACATTGGCTGCAAGGTTCTTTTGGAAATGATAGAAAGAATGTAGGAGCCATGATAAAAGTATTTTTTGATACCTTTAAACGAATGCCCGCAAACAATAGGCCGGCGTTAATATTGAAAACTAGTGGAGGTAAATACTCAGTAGGTGATTTAAATGAAATACAATCTAAAATTAGATCTATACTAGATGGAGAAGCTGGACCTAACATCTATATACTCCATGGAGATTTATCGGATGGTGAAATGAACAATCTGTATAATGACCCAAAAGTAAAGGCGATGATTTCTTTTACTAAAGGAGAGGGATACGGCAGGCCTTTAGCAGAATTTTCCGTAACTGGAAAGCCTATCATCGCTTCTAATTGGTCCGGTCAGCTTGACTTCTTACACCCTAAGTATTCTTCACTTCTTCCTGGTAGATTGGAACAAGTGGATAGATCTGTAGTAAACGATTGGTTTATTCAGGACGCAAAATGGTTTACCGTAGATTATATGTATTCGGCTGGAGTTATTGCAGATGTTTTTACTAGATATAAAAAACATAAGGAGAATGCGGAAAAGCAAAGAGTACATACACTAACTCATTTTTCTTTTGAGAAAATGGTAGATAAGTTAGAGGAAATCCTAGATTCTATTGAAATAGATCAGTCTAGTAATCAACCTAAATTAAATACATTAAAATTACCAAAACTAAAACTAGTAGAATGATTAGCGAAACATTAGAAGAGAAATCTCCTATTACAGGGAAAGACGAAGTTATTGTTGAACTTACTGACTCTGGAATTCTTACCAAATTATGTATGGGCAGCGGCTACTATACGGACTCAAGTCTTGTTCTTGGCTCCGATAATCAGATTCAGTATGAGTCGACGCTGCCCCGGATTTGCATCGACAAGCGGCACATTGACGTGGACCATTGCGTTTGGTACCCTTTTATATTCTCATTGGACAAGGCGGTTATTTTTCCGGACGAGGGTGAGAATAGGAAATTAGTATGGAAAGTTTGTGCTATTGTGGACTTTACTAAGGATGATGTAGAGTCTTATCCAAATGCAGAGATTCAACGAAAAGTAGATGTGGATAACGCTATTGAATTTGAAGCGAACGGCTTTGCTTTGGCCTTTGAGAAACTATATGAATTAAACGCTCCAAAATACAGAGAAATTGGATAACATATTTATTTCCTACTGTGTTACTGCTTGCAATGAGAACGAGGAATTGTTTGTATTACTTTCCCAGTTAGAAGGTGTTTTGGGAATAGATACGGAAATTATAGTACAGACAGATTCCTCCAAGGTAACTAAAGATGTTCTGCATGTAATTAATAATCATGACATCTCGGATTCTATAAAGCATGTAAATTTTCCATTGAACGGAGATTTTGCTACATTTAAAAACAATTTATTCAATCATGCAAGAGGAGAATGGATTTTTCAAATTGATGCAGATGAATTGTTGAATCAATATTTGCTTTATAATTTAAGAGAATTGTTGGAGATTAATGAAAACATGGAGATGATTGCAGTTCCTCGGGTAAACATAGTAGAAGGTATTACACAGGATTGGATTAATCATTGGAAATGGGGGATAAGTAAACAGAATAATGCTATAGGTTCTACTACGGAGCCTATAAGCATTTACAGTGACTTCTATAAGGTTCTTGAGACGAATAATCTAATTAAAGAAGATTATAAGGTAAACGATAAAGGAGATAGTAGGATTGTTGTTTATCATAAGCCTATTATTAATTTTCCGGATTATCAAACTAGGATATATAGGAACAAGGATAGTATTAGATTTAAGAATAAAGTACATGAAGTAATTACAGGGTATTCACATTACTCTGCTATTCCTAGTGATTGGAATTGGTGCTTATTACATGTTAAGGATATTACTAAGCAGATAAGTCAAAATGAAATGTATTCTAAATTATAATATGATTATTCCTAAATGTTGAACTTATGTTACGTATTAGATTAGTTGATGATACTAAGGGTAGAAATAAAGCTACATATAGAGGATTTTTGATGTATAAAAATTTGTTCAAAGATGTAGGAATAGATTTTATTATTGCTGGGGATATGGTAGACAGTTGGGATATAAGCATTTTAGGTGATGAATGTTTTGTTAACCGGCGGGCGAAGTCTTTACGGGAGTCTATTGATTATGGATTAGAAAGATTACATGAGATAGATGGAAGATTCATGCTATATGATGGTTCTGATTCTCCATCTATTTTAGGATCTTATGATGTATTTGAAAATAGCAATGCAGAAAAATTAATAAAGAATCAAATATATAGTAAAGATGTATATAGCATTCCATCTCCATTGGGCAAGGAATGGTGGAACATGTATGCCGGCCGGGAGGATAAGGTTTCCTATGATGTAAAAAGATATGATGACATTGTTTTATCTGGTTATAATCTCGGGTATTATCATCCACATTATTTGCAATTCGCGAATCATGAAGTAAAAAAGGAACATGATATATTTGCAGTTTATCAAGCGGATCATAAGGAGAATTATGACTTTGGAATTCGCAACGATTTATATTATAGCAGACATAGAAAGCGGAGCTTGGACGAGTTGGGTAAATTGGATGATACCTATAATATCGTTTCTAGCAGGCTTAATCCTGAAGATTATAGTGTAGCATTGAGTAAGAGTAAATGTGCCATATCTCCTTTTGGCATGGGTGAGATATGTTTTAGAGATTTTGAAACATGGAATATTGGATGTATATTGATTAAGCCTTTCATGGATAATGTGATTACTTATCCTAATCCTTACATAGATAGAGAGACTTATTTTGCATGTAATAATAATTGGGATGATTTAAAAGATCTTATTGATATTGTATTATCATTGAACAATAATGATGTTAAAGATATTAATAGTAATGTGAGGAAGACATTGATTGATATGTATTCCCCGCAGAATTTTGTATCACATTTTTATAATATTTTGGCAAACCTGGATGGAATAACTAAAGAATCATGAACAAATTTATAGAGATTTTAAGATCATGGGGAATTCAATTAAACCCCAACGAAAAACAAAGTAAATTAGCAGAGGCTCGTATCGCAGTTTGCGATACCTGCGAACACAAAAAGACATCCCCAACCATTCATTGTGGTGTATGTGGATGTTTATTAAAGAGTAAGATATTTTCTCCGGTGGAAAACGCTTGCCCGGAAGGAAAATGGGCTGAAATAGATAAGAGTATGTCAAAGGAAATCCAAGAATTAGTGGATCAAATACCTGAGTTCAATCCTTCACCGGCCCCTGTTTTAGAGCGCACTCCATCAGATAGATTGAAATTTATTTGCGCACAACCGGCTACCTCATACTATGCTTGGCAGGTAGAAGTTATGATTAAAAACTTCTTAGAAATGGGTGTAGACCCTTCTTCCATTAACATTGTTTGCGCACTTGATGAGACGAACACCATTCCTAATTTATGGTTTAAGCTCATTATGAAATACAATTCGGTAAAATACTACTTTTACCCGGATACAAGACAGTCTAAAAATTACGTCTCTTCGATAAGACCTAATATTTTAAAGCAGCACTGGGAAAGAAATCCTGATTTAGTTAACGATGTTATATTCTACCATGATTGTGACATTGTATTTACTAGACCTATAAATCAATGGATTAGCGATGATATGATACAGGATGGTAATTGGTATGGTTCTGATTGTAATTCATATCTTTCTCATGATTATATAGATAGTAAAGGAATTGATGTACTTAATTCCGTCTGCTCTATAGCAAATATACCTCAAGAAAAGCTACTAGAGAATAATTACAATAATATAGGAGCACAATACCTGCTAAAATATATCACGCTTCATTTCTGGCAGGATGTAGAAAGAGATTCAGAGAATTTATTTAGAGATATCACAGCAATTAATAGCTTAAAAAAGCAAGAAGATCCTAACTACAACGAACTTCAAATATGGTGTGCGGATATGTGGGCAATATTATTTAACGGATGGAAAATGAACGCTAGCACAATTGTGCATGGTAACTTATCTTTTTCTTGGGCAACTGATGACGAAAATTCATGGTACCGAAACAATATTTTTCATAACGCCGGAGTAGTTGAAGGAAATCCGGAATATTTCTGTAAGGCTAATTATATAGATAAATTACCTTATAACGAAGAGGACTCTTATATTTCTGGTACAGCAGGTAAAAAATACTGGGAATTGGTTCAACAAACAGGCAAAGATTCTTGTTTACTAGAGTAATGTTATTTTTCTTTTGTCATATAACTATTATATATTAATTAGTTAATAATCTAGAATCGGTAGTTTAAGTAAAACAACAAAGTTATTTGAAGATGATGGAAAGCCATCCCGATTTTTTTTAAGTTTATCCTATGGAGATTCGTGAAAATATGGATTTAAAACCTTTATCCGGCGAGGTATGGAGGCCTTTTCCAAATTATGAGAATTGGTATCAAGTATCTAATTTAGGTAGAGTAAAAAGGATGGAAAGATTATGCGTACAAAAGAGAAAAAAAGAAGATGGTTCTGAGTACATTTATTCAACATATACACTAGGGGAAGCAATTCTTGCTCAATCTTTTACAACAGCGGGATATTTAATGATACGGTTTTCTTATCCAATAAATGAGAATGGTACTGTAGCTAGATTTAATATGGCCATGCACAGGGCAGTCGCCATGGCTTTTATTCCAAACCCTAATAATCACCCACAAGTAAATCACATAGACGGAGAAAAGACAAATAATACTGTCTCCAATTTAGAGTGGTGCAATAATTCTAGAAATCAAATACATAGAAATTATATCTTAGAAAAAAAATCTAAGAGTAAATACTTAGGCTATTTGATGAGAAATAAAAACAAATTATAGATTATGCAAAATGTTGTTTATTGGATTGGTGTCAAGAACAAAGACCCTCACATGAATGATAAACATGGCGGATTTAGTTATCTTGATGTATCGAGAAAAACATGGGAATGGTGGTGCCAAAAAAATAATGTGGTTTTTGTACCTTACGAATTACCTGATTATAATCCAGAAAAACCCGGAACAAAAGTTACCTGGCAGAGGTGGTTTGATATGAAAAGAGTTATATCCGACAAAGGGGTTACTCCTAATTGGATATGGGCGGTTGATGGATCCACGATGATACGATGGGACGCCCCTGCTCCTTGGAATCAACAAGAACTTAATCCGGAAATTGTTTATGGTCACAGATCTCTAGAAAATCTATATTGGATAAATGAAGGAATACAAGGATATAAAGATTTATTCTCTGTAGTTTTTGATTTGAAGAAATATATATGCACCGGTAATGTTATCCTTAATGCTAAAAATTACGGCTTCCTATCTGACTTAGAAATATTTTTTAAAGATAAGAACAAGGAAATTATGTTCCTAGAGAATGAGAAAATAAAAAGAGGAACAGACCAACCTGTTTTTAATTACTTTTTACAGGACAATAACATTCCTTTTGATGTTCATACACTTAATCCTGCCTATATGCTTACGCATCTAAATAGATTTAATTGGATGAGTCATAATTGGCAGACAGGAAATAAAGATCCTTTTTTTATTAAATATGGATGGTTATGGATGTTCAGCGGATTTCCAACTAGAGGAGATAGATATGAATTAATGGCAAAAACATGGGAGCTAGTAAAAAAATATTATGAGTAAAGATATAGTTGTTCAAATAGCGATAGATAAATCTGAAAGATCCGCTAACCAGGGATATACGATAAGCTCAAAATCCTGGAAAAAGTGGTGTGACGCAAATAACGTAGAATTATTTTCTATATCTTCCGAAGTTGTTTCTGATTTAGGATTCCAGTGGAATAAAATATTTATCTTAAACATACTAGACATCGAAGGAATTGATTACAATCGAGTTTTATATGTAGATTCTGATACTATAGTACATCCTAAAATGCCCTACATATTTGATTTGGTAGGAGACAATTTCGGAGTAGTCAGAAATTTCGGATGTATGGATTGGGTATGCAGGAGTATTGAAAATTGTTCCGATGTTCTGTTTAATAAATCTGTATCAGTAAACCCGTTTCGTTACTTTAATTCCGGGGTTATGATATTCAATAAGTCTCATAAAAAATTCTTTGAGGCTGTAAAAGATTTTTACGCAGAGAATAAGGGTAAACTAGAAGACTTTCAATCCCTTGGGGTGGGTAAAGATCAACCTATTTTAAATTATTTGACGGAAATACACAATATAGAAAAAGAATATCTTCCTTATGAGTATAACATGCAGGATATGAATAGATTTGAAGTTCTTACTCCGGATATGCTGCACACTAATTTTGGCTGGATTTATCATTTTAATGGCGGAGTTAAACCGACTCCCGGTGAATGGATGCAAGAAACTTATAATTTTCTAAATAACAAGTATGACTAAGTTAGATTACAAATATGTTATAGGCACCAATGTTATGTTTTACGAGATAGATATGTTACCCTATCTGATTGATAGCATAATTGACTCTGTAAAAAATATAGAAAACCAGGAGAATATTTACATAGATTTACTATTAAATACTTCTGATTCCTTTGAAATATGTGAGAGTAAACAGAGATTAACTGAGATAACATGGAAATTCATGCAAATAATCAGTTCATTAAAAGAAAAAACAAACTGTAACATAGTTCAAACTGATTTACCTCAAGATACAGGGGAGCCTTATACAATGGTGAATTATCGAAGAGACTTAAATTATAGATATGCCAACAAAGTAGATTGGGTTATTTGGGGAGAGACCGATTGCTTAGTGCCTCATTGTGCTTTTAATGTCCTAGATAAAATAAAAAAATCAGCTATTCCTCATAATGTCTTTAGATACATTGCTACTTTTGCAGACAGAAAAATGTGGGATTCTTCTTGGGAACCTTTAGAACATCCTGAATTTACAAATCTACAATACTACGAGAAATCAGACCCTAGATGTTTTACCGAAAAACATTCTATACGATATGTCATGACTAAAGAAGAAATGGATGAAATAAATAAAAGATATGAGACATCTGAAAATATAGACATATTATATCATCCTAAATTTGATGGAAGTCTTTTGTGCATAAGCTCTGAATTAATAAAAGCTGGAGTAAATATTCCATTGGGATTCTGGGGATTAAGTGGAGAGGATACTTCTTTTATGCACGAATGCATGAAAGTTATGGACAAACAATATGTGCAGTTTGTAATAAAAGATATACTTAAAGTACATAATAGGGAACACCCGGAAAAAAGAAAATATGCGTTATCTGTATTCGGAAAAACAACAAGCACTCAGGAAAAGAAAGGAGATTGGTATAACATTGTAAGAGATTTGAATAAAGACAATCTAAATAAATTATACGGAAATAGTAAACAGGATAGATTAAACACTTATCAAGATTTCTTAAATAAAATGAAAGAACATGGCATCTGATGATATGAAAAAAACTTTAAAAGATTTAGAGAACAGTCTTAAGAAAATAAAAATACACGAAAAGAATATAGGTAAGATTGTCAAGGATATTTCTAAATCGGAGAAGGCGTTTAAGAAATTAAATTCAGTCAGTGATTTTAAAGCAGATAAAAAGTCTTATAAATATCCTATAGAAGTATTGAATTACAAAGAAGTTAAAGCCGGAGATGATAACATGTTTTTCGGAGGTAGCGATGACGATGAAAGAATTTCTTGGAAAAAGCAGAAAAAACTAGATAGCGATAAGTTTATGACGAAAAAAACTGAGCGGGAGTTTAGATTGCTTGCTTACATGAGCGGTGTTTCTCCGGATACAGATTTGTCAGATGTTCAGAGAGTAGTTATAAAAAAGAAAAGCACAGGAGAGACTTATTTTTTATTTGAGTCGAAGAGATACCACATAGAAACAGAATACGATTTCAATACTAAAACACTCGTAAATAAATTTATAGGTACTATAAAAAATGAAGGAGAGGATGTATCCGGAGGGGGGTTAAATATATTAGCTAGGCAAATAGCTAATTTAAAAGCCTTTGGTAAAATAAAAAAGATAGAAGGAGAATTTCTTAGACGAGGAAATTCTACAGGGTATTATGCTTATCTAAGATACGGATTTATCCCGGACAGAGTGGCTCAAAGCACTTATTCAGATTTAATAGACGAGTACAATAAATTACACCCTACAGATAACGTCAAGAAAATAGAGGATTTCTTAAAGTCGGAAACCGGAAGAAATTTTTGGAAAGAGAAGGGCAATGATTGGGATGGTCATTTTGATTTGTCAGATAACTCTTATAGCATGAAAATACTAGAAGATTATGTTAAAAATAAGATTGACAAAGATTTGTTCAATTTAACATTTAAATAACCATGGAAGAAAAATTACAGCTAGTACAAAGAACTTTAAGAGATCTTGTAAGGTTTAATACTGACAAAGAAGACTTGAATTTAAATGTAGCGTTTATACTAGCCTCAAATGATGATGAATTAATAGACGAAATCAGAAAAATGTATTATCACAGAGATTTCAAATGGGTTAATGACATAGACAATCAAATAGCAGATATTCTATTTGATATATACGGTTTATTTTTTGACGAAACAACAGACGGCGAAAATATTTAAATAGATTATAATATGGGTTACATTTTACCGGCCTTTTATCAGGCAATCGCTCAAGAAAAACTTAGGAGACCCTGTCCTAAAATATTTGTGGAAACAGGGACTTTCAAAGGAGGATCGGCTCTTACGGCACTTCGATACAATGGAAATTTAGATGATTTTGACAAATGGGTTACTGTAGAATTAGGCGACTCTATTTCTAAAATAGCATCTAACCGGTTCAAGAAAGTAGAAGAGAAAGGAGAATTCTTTGAAGCCCTTTTAACAGATGACACAGAAGATGATGATTTCAATGAGGTCTGCTCTTATTTCTCAGAAAAACTTTGGTTATATAAGAATGATAGCGTATCTTTCCTGCGTGAATTTTTAAAGGACAGAGAAGAGCCTATGTGCTTTTGGCTAGACGCTCACGCAGGTGCCGAAAAATACGCTAGAGGAGAAGACGATGTTCCTCTCCTAAAAGAACTAGAGCTTATCTTTGAAACAGCCCAGGATAACGATTTGATTGCTATTGACGACGCTCATTTATTTGGGACTAATCAGGATGGGAAATGCGATTATACAGGTATTACATTAGAGACAATCAAGAATCTTTCTAATTCTTATGGATATTCTGTGTATGCTTCTAGTCCTTATAACATGGAAATGCTAATAATTTTTCAAGAATGAGAATTTTAATTATACATCAGCCGTATCCCATGGGTAATTACAAGTTATCAGAAGCATTGGGAAAAAAATTACATGAGAAAGGACATGAAGTTATTTTATTGCATCAGTTGAACATGTCTCAAATTGATGCTAAAAATGCAGAAGAATATAAAAATAGCATTGATGAGATAGATCCTGATGTCATTTATTATGAGATGTTAGATGCAGCTACATTCGACATAATTAAAAATGTAAAATGTAGAAATAGAATATTATGTGCAACATCTAATGGCATTTTAGGATATGAAGGCATTATAAAAGGATGGGGAGTTTATTATGACAAGATAATCACCAATTCTAAAAAGATGTATGATGATTTATATACTAATGTTTGTGCAGAGCATTTTGAATATTACTTCCTGGCTATTGATGATTCTGAATTAGTTTACAATCCTAAGTATGATAAGAAGAATGTATTTTTAGGGATGGGATTTAACAGGCTTACAGATGATTCATATAAACTAGAAAGGGATATATTTTTCTCGGAGCAAAATGATGTAATATCTATTTATGGTAATGGGTGGAATAATCATAAAAACTGGATTGAACTCCTGCCGCCAAACGATATAGCGTCATTGTATAAATCTGCAAAAAGTGCTGTTGCTATTATAGGTAAAGGCCAAAGAGAATTAGGCATGATAAATAATAGATATTCTGAAATTGCTTTCTCAAAATGTCCTATTATTACTTATCCTTATGATATTGATTTTTATGGTGCAGCTACATTTATGAATTTTGCATCCTCTCCATCTGAACATCATAAAGTTGTTTCCGATATTAACAGAAATCCGGATAAATATCATTATAAGTGTAACCTTTTTAGAGATTTTATTGTTAATCAAGATAACATATTTTACGAAAAACTAACAAGATTATTTTATGTATAACTACGAAGAAATCCTACAAGGAATACCGGACAAGAAAGAGAATAAAAACACAACTTCTCATAAATTTAAAAAAGATTTACTAGAGTTCTTCTCTGATAAGCCAATTAAAACTTGTTTAGAAATAGGTGCTAATTGGGGATATACAACTAGAGTATTATCCTATATTGCTGAAAAAGTTTATGCCATAGACCATTCTGATGATAATATCAAAAAAGTAATTGAAAATAATAGAGGTAGAAAAAATATATCATGTATAGTTGGAGATGCTTATTCTAACATGACTTACATGACTATAACCGATGAGATAGATTTATGTTTTATTGATTGCGTACATGATTATTCAAATGTAAAAGAAGATATAGAAAGATGTCTTAGAATGAAGAGAGAGGACAAAGATTTATATATTGCATTTGACGATTACGGACATCCCACCACAAAGGGAGTAAAAAGAGCGGTGGATGAAACCATTGATCTCAAAAGAATGGAAATTGTTAAGCATATTGGACATGAGGCCGGCTATAATATTTTCAACAGTGTTATTTTGGCGGATAGTGAAGGAGTCATTTGTAAAGTTCTATAATATATGAAAATAGCTATAATATCGGAAATTGGTAATTTTGTCAAATACCCTAGAGACTTCCATAACGCAAGAACTGATGTCGCATGGTCAATTGCTTTGAATGCACTAAACGTTCCTTCTAATACGCAGTTAATAAAGCAATATATAGATAGTACTCCATCTTTTAAGAAGGTAGATTTAGCTATTATAATTCCTGGTAAAAAAGACCCTTTCTTAGAAGTAGAATTTATTAGAGAACATTTTGCTAAGAAAGTCTGCATGATGCAAGAAGGCCCTAACTGGTACTGGCAGGATTACGACGTAGAAACTCAAATAAATTTCTATAACGCTCTTAGAACTTGTGATTTTCTACTTTGCCATAACTCATCTGATTATAAATACTACAAGGGGATTACTAATTTAGAATGCCTAGTCATGCCGTCTCTAATGATTGAAGATACTGTGAAACATATAGTATCTAAAAAATATGAAGCAGAGGGTATTGTAATTGGTGGTAATTACTGTTCTTGGTATGGCGGAATGGACTCTTTTCTAACTGCCCTAAGCGGTAGGAAATCTTTCGGAACAACTGAATCTAAAATCCCAATATTCGCTCCTTCAATGGGAAGAAAGAAGGAAGAAGAGGAGTTGATTCCAGATATTAACCATTTACCTTATATGGACTGGACTTATTTTATTGAAACACTAGCAGATAAGGCTAAGATTGGTATTCATTTGATGAGAACTCATGCCGCTGGTACATTTGCATTGAATTGCTCATATCTAGGCATTCCCTGTATTGGCTATCGAGGCTTAGATACTCAGGAGTACCTTCATCCATATACTACCGTGGAACTAGGAGATGTCAAGGCAGCCGGGGAAATGGTTAAAAAATTATCAGACCCTACGTTCTATAACACATGCTCGGAGGAGACTTTGTTTTTATACAAGGAGAATTATCACGAAGATGTATTTAAAAAACGTTTTATAAACAAACTTAATAATCTAGTAAATGAAAATTAGTTTTATTGTTCCCGGAAGAAATAACTTAAAGTATTTCAAATGGTCGTATGATTCCATTATGAAAAATAAAGGAAATCATGAAGTGGAAATCTGTTTTGCTGACGATGCCTCCACTGATGGTACATGGGAGTGGGTTTACAGCGAATCTCTAGTAAATCCAATGTTAAAAGTTATGCGGAATGAAGGAGATACAAGATTAGGTCACACTATATTATACGATGCTTTAATTAGAAGATCCTTACATGATATATGCATTATATGGCATTGCGACATGTATTTAGCTCCGGGAGCATTGGACGCTATTGAGAAAACCATGGTAAATAAGAAAACTGTTGTCTCACTTACTAGAGTAGAACCTCCATTACATCCTCCGGGACATGAGAAGATAACGTCTGATTTAGGTACCGAGCCTGAAACATTCAAGGAGAATTTGTTTCTAAAATTAGCCGAAAGTTATGTAAAAAAGAAGAAACCAATAACTAACGGTGTCTTTGCTCCATGGGCTTTTTATAAAGAAGAATTTTTAAGTATTGGTGGACATGATTCCCTATTCTATGTTCAATCAAAAGAAGATTCTGACATTTGGAATAGATTAATGTTAAATGGCGCAACATTTGTACAGACATGGGAAGGATTTGTTTATCACATGACATGTAGAGGATCAAGATTTAATCCAACTATCACACAAGTTGGTAAAAATTCGGATGAATGGGAGAAGCAGAACATTATATCTACAAGAAATTTCATTAGGAAATGGGGAGGAATGCCACTTCAAAATGAATATCATGCAATATCTCCTAATAAAAAATATAATATTGGAATCATTGTCGACATGTCTTCTGAAACAAATCAACCAAGCGATGAGGAGTTTATAGATTTTATTGGATTCTTAGAAATTTTTTCCGATTCTTTGCATATTGTAGGAGATAAAAAATACAGAGACTTAATTAAGTTTTATATAGATAAAGAACAGGCAAATACTTTATATTACTTAGCTGATAGACTTTGGGGGTACAACTATAAATATACTCCTGTAAATCAAATAGTGTTAGATAATAGTATAGTTATTAGTATGGAGTGGGATAAGATTAAAGTTAATGAGGTATTTGATTTCCTACAAAAATTCCCATTTATTATTGCTAATTATGCTCCTGGGATGTATGAAAGTAATATCGGCACAATACATATTCAAAACGATAACTCTATTTCAAAAACTTATGAAAAAGATATAATAAAACTAGACAATCTCTATCAATTAAGGGAGTATAAAGAAATTTATCCGGAATATTTTGATAGATATAAACCTGTTTTAGACTTTTTGGAAATGGAAAAACTAAATAATAACTTATAAAACAAAAACGTATTATGGACGATCAAAAGAAAGTACCTAAAAAATATCTTAAAGGACTAAAAGATAAGGGAAAAATGGGATCCAAAGAAGCAATGAAAAGGGAGATAGAAAAATTTTCCGGGAAGGATAAGTACAAGCAGGATTGGGACGCTGACTATACAGATAAGGGAGAGAGAATAAAAACAAAACAAGGAGCAGCTACTAGTGCGTTCAAGAAAAGATTCGGAGAAATCGTACAACAAAAGGTAATAGAGTACATGGATGCTATATCTTTAGATGAAGATGCTTCGGAAGAAGGACTAGAAAATAAAGCAGAGAAATCTGAAATACCTTTAGGAATTCTACGTCAAGTATACAATAAAGGGAAAGCTGCCTGGAATACTGGACATAGGCCTGGTGTATCGCAAGACCAATGGGCAATGGGTAGAGTGAATAGCTTTATTACCGGTGTAGGTGGTTCTAGGGATGCTGATAGCAAGTTATGGAAGCAGGCTCAAGCAGCTAAGAAGAAAAAAAAGAAGTAATGTGTCATATTTATAATTTATACTTGTTTTATAACTATTTATATAAAAAAGAATATGCTATATTTTGACAAAGAATATCTATCTCAATATTTGGACACAGGATTGTCATTAAAAGTTTTTGTTGACGGCAATATGCTATCTGTACCTTCAAAAAATGATTTGGGTAAAACTAAAGGGACCGGCTATCAGGCTTCTGGTAAGTCGGCCCCTTTCGACTATAAAGCCGTAACAAAAGTAAAAATAGGATCTAATACCTATACCCTAGACATGTTAAATAAATCTGACGCAGCAATACCCGATATTGGAAGTGTTGAAGGCGGAGAAGAAGAGGAGGTTAATAATGAATCAGTGGTTTATCTCAAAGAGCAGATATATAAATTACTTGAAGGTAAGTACAGCCATATAAATTTTACTCCTCCGGATAGTGTAGCAAAAGCCGCAGAAAGAGGATTGGAGATGAGAAAAAAATCAGGAGGTAAGGGAGGTCTGAATGCAAAGCAGGCTAAACAAGCCGGCGTAGGTTCCGGAGTTCAAAGAGCATCTAACTTAAAAAATAAGAGTAAGATGAGTCCGGAAACAGTCAAGAGGATGAGAAACTTTTTCAGTAGACATAATAAAAATTTAAAAGTGGATGCAGGTAAATCCCCTAGTCAAGATAGAGGTTATATCGCAGGGTTACTTTGGGGTGGATCCCCAGGAAGGTCGTGGGCTAATAAAATAATAAGACAAATGGACGCCGCAGACAAAAAAAGTAAGAAATGAAATTACCGGAAATAACTAATTTATTCTATGGAATAACCGCCATACTTAGTGCCCTAGGCATCAGACACATATTTTCTTATTGGATAAATAAGAACAAGCAAAAATCCGTAGACTATAATACTTTATTAGGAAGACAGGATAAAATAATAGAAGATTTAGAGGAAAAACTACATGAATTAGAATCTAAATCTAGTACATCTTCCGAGGATAACTTAAAACTAAAGCAAGAAATATTTGTTCTAAAAAATGGAATATCTTTGCTGGAAAGTTCAGCACTAGATTTACCTTTGCCTATGTGGCTAAAAAGTTCAGAAGGTAAATTATTAGCAACAAATACAGCTTACGTGGAAACTTTTGTTAAAAATTGTACTGAATCCGTGTCGAATCATCTAGGTCAAACAGATAAATGTATCTTAGGCCAAGAAGCTCACGACACCATATCTCTAAAAGAAAAAGAGATATTGGCTAATGGATCTGTTATAATATATAAAGAATCGGTAAAACTTGCAGGTATTATCACAGACTTCATCTTTATCCTCTTCCCTAGAAAATTAGGTAAAGTTACTCTAGGAATAACCGGCATAGCAATTAACGAATCATCAATAAAATAAGATGGCAGATTTTGAATTAAAACAACAGGACAAGGATATAAAAACACTGTCTACTGCCGAACTAGACCAGAAAGTTGCAAAGCAGGGCATGAAGTTTGAGTTTGCTGATTCTAAAAAAGCTGCAAAATCAATTCTAACATTAAAAAGATCGGATTTACCTAGAGGATATAAATCTAAAGTAGCTCAAGGTATCCTAAACCGTATAGATAGTGCATTAAGTAGAACTAAGGACAAGATAAAAGTATTTAACATCAAGAAAGCAAGAGCTCTTTGGGAGAAATTTTTTGACGCATTTAATGAAGAAAATCCAGAAGATGCAAAAAAAGCTGCACCAGAAGAAGAGGATAAGACTAAAGTAAAAGATTTAGGAGCTCAAGGAGCAGATACAACTTTAGAGGAGAGCGGATATCAAATTGTAAGGAATGATGCAGGAGACAGCGGAGTTATTGTCAGACTACTAAAAGACAATGAGTTTTCTATTGGATATTTTAAGGAAGACCCTTCAGAACTAGTTGCCGCGAAGTTAAAAATAAATGGAAGAGAGCTAAAGAATCAGGTAATGACTCTCCATATAAGCGAATTTATAGAGGAAGAGGTAGAACCCGTTGATAACCTCCCAGCAACACGAGGAGATAAGAAACCAGGCCAAACCCCGGAAAAGCCTAAACAGAAAGAACAACCTAAGGAACAGCCAAAGGAAAAACCTAAAAGTACACCTGCTAAATCTAACAAAGATGGAGAAGATTCGTGATTATGAGGATGCCGCCATTAATTTAATATATGACATAACATCCAAAAATAATTTCACTAATTGGTCAGATAAAGCATCAAAAAATGAAAAAATAGACATTTCAGAAAAGATGTTGAAACATTTTGAAAAGACAAATGATTTTGCTAAATGTATTATAATTAAAAACGCTATAAAAAAAATAAAGCATGTATAGATTAAAATGGATTTCATCATTAGATAAAGTTTTCATGTATTTGATTGATCCACATACCGGGTATCCACTTACTGTAAAATTATATGATTATTTTGAAGATGCCGTAAATGATATATCTAATGACTTATCCAATGTTGTATTACCTGAAGAATGGATAAAGAATGATAAAACACATGAATATAAAATTACTATATATGATAATGGATTAAAGGTTCAAGATTATATAAAAATATTCTACAATTTTTTAGGAATTACTAGCAGCATGGCAGAACAATTAGCCATCATTCTTAAAAATAAAAAAGTAGTACATTTCAAAAAAATTCAAGATGTAGAACTGATGGGGGAGTATTGTGAAGATTTAATAGTAGACAATATGAATTTTGAAGTAACTGTAACAAATGTATAATGGGCCTGTTTCAAAGAAAATCATTTAACCCCAACGGAAGACCACAAATAAATTTAAGTGAGTCTGAAATAAAATATGCAATAGAGAATACAAAATCTTCTGCACAAGCAGCTAGATTTCTTAGAATTTCGCCATCTACCTTTAAAAAATACGCATCTATATATAAAAATCCGAATACAGGAGAGACCTGGTATGAGACTTCAAATAATAGGAGTGGCGTAGGCGTTTTTAGAACACCTAAAGCATCTGACTTCTTCTCCGATTTACAAGAAGTACTAGAAGGAAAGAGAGTATGCAAGAATAAAACTCACTTCAAAAAAAGGTTATTGATGTCCGGATTAGTATCAAGTAAATGTTGTCTATGCGGATTTCATGAAAAGAGACTATCAGATGAATCAAGTCCATTTCTCTTAGATCATATAGATGGGAATACAGATAATCAAAGACTAGAAAATATAAGAGTGTTGTGCTATAACTGTTACTATGTAAATGTAGGAAATTTAATAGGACCCAAAAATTATTAATTATGATTTCACTAGAATGGAGCGAAAGTATTTTATACAATTCTGCGCAAAATACAGAAGATTATAAAACCTATTACAATGAATATTTGTTTAATATTTATCTGAACAGGAAAAATGAATTTACCGGGAAGAGGGAGGAACTAGAAAAATTTCTCATTTCCCATAAAATAAATCCTGATTTTTCTGAAGTTCAAGAGAGAATAAAGGAATATATAGAAAATTACACAAAATAATATGACTGAGCAAAAGGATTTGGACGCAATGTTTATAGAGCTAGGTAGAATAGAGTATGAATTGAAATACTACATTCAAATGGTAGAAAATCATACTACGCTAAAAAATCAACTTGTCAACAACATTGATAAAGCTCTATATTCTGATTTACAAAAAGAAGAAAAAACAGAAAAAAATGAAACAGATTTGGGTTAAAAAACAGGATGTGGAAAAAGTAAATAATGACATCCTTGTAACAGAATGTAGGCTAGAGGCCGAGTTATCCATATTAGAGTCAGGAGATTCACAATGGGTATCTGTCTATGTAACGGACGAGTATCTTACTAGACTAAAAGGAATGTTCACATTAACTGAAAACAAAAAAGTAATACTAGGATAATATGGCAATAGGTTTCAAGCAATTTGTTCCAAACTTAACAAATTACTACACTTTCACTAACGGTTTCTCCGATTTGGAATTAGAAGCGGTCGAAAGATTAGCGGATAAAATTCAATCTCAAAATGCATCTGTCTTAGGCTCCCCCGAAGACGTTAATGAATACCGGAGAAGTACTATCAAATGGCTACCAAATAACGAAGAGTACGCTTGGATATATGAGAAATTATTCCATTACGCGGAAGAAGCCAATAATGCTATGTGGCAATTCAACATTGGAGATAACGTAGAAAATATTCAATACACGATATATAATAGTGAGGACGCAGGAATGTACGACTGGCACATTGATTGCGGCGGAACGCCTCCTGTATGCTTTAGGAAAATATCTATTACAGTCCAACTTACAGGGCCCGATGAATATTCCGGAGGTGATTTAATCTTGAAATACGGTAAACATGATACGATTATACCAAAAAATAAAGGACGGGTCGCTATCTTCCCATCCTTTATGCTACATCGTGTTACTCCTGTCGAATCTGGTACTAGAAAATCTCTAGTTCTGTGGTTAGGAGGATTGCCTTACAGGTAATTATTTGATTGTATAAATTATTTTATTGCCTATTTCATCTACAGCTTCTATTGTATTTATGGTAATTTTTAATGTACTTTGTAAATGGTTAACTATATAGCTACAAATGTCATGAGCATCAGAACCGTTTTTTACGAAAACACCATTCTCGTTAAAGAATTTATCAAAATACTGGCTGTAAAAAAACAAGACTTCATTGTAATCTAATAATGTTTTTGTTTGAAGAGCTACTTTTTTAATATATATCTTTTTGTATATCTTAGAATTAGTTAACTTATCTTTCTCAGAAATAGGCAATTTGTTAATATTAAATATGATTGAATTTGACTTTTTATCATTCCATGGATGCTGCACTTTCCATAAAAAAGAATGGGTAGCATTTATTTCTAATGTTAAATTCCTAAATGAAGATCTTTTACCTGGAATCGGAATTGCAGGCTCCTCAATGTCTTTAGGAGGAGTTACAGGTTGTGGTTTAGGGGCAGTCTTAGAAAGCATTTTATCTAACATAGGAAAGCCATATCCATATTCAATATCCTTACCAACTGGACCTCCATCTACAGCATTAGTAGAAAGAAAAGATAGAAGATCCGCTTGATTTTTTATTTCCGGGTACCACTTTAATACATGCCCCATAGCAGCCGTACCGTGAGGTGTAGCCATACTTGTACCATCCCAAGACACATAACTACCGTTATCTTTAAAAGTAGACCAGATGGAAACTCCGGGAGCTATAGCCTCTAGTTCTGTACCATATTGAGAAAAATTAGCCCTTCTACCTGTACTATCGCAAGCAGCCCAAGAAATAACTTCTTTATGAGCAGCAGGCCATCCCACTACGCCACTTCCATCGTTACCGGCAGCAGCATTAACAAAAGCTCCTCTTGATATAACTTGCTCTATAGCTCTTGAAATTGCAGGAGTTTCAGACCCTCCACCCCAAGAAAAATTATAAACTAACAAATAACCTAGATTCTTATAGTTCTCTTCCCATACCTTTGCACCATGTAATATAGCATTTACTAACCAATCAGAAGCACCGGAGCCATTGGAGTTTAATCCCTTTTGCGCCATGATGAGATCTTCCGTAGGGGCATTGTTAACATAGGCCAAACCAAGCGGGAATCCATTAGGGTGTTTCCCCATAATAGTACCTGCAACGTGGTGGCCATGTCCGTGACCATCGATTCCGGTTTTATCCGAGGTGTGATCCAAGCAGAATTTTTTTGGAACAAATTGGTTATTTGATAGTAAAGCATCGTGATTTGGATATGCCATAGTATCGACAACACAATACAATATTTTACGAGTTGGTTTTTCACCTCTTTTTAATTTTTCTGCAATGAAATCTGTTTTTAAAAAACCATAACCCCAATTACCGTCACTAAGTATTTTGGCCTGTAGTGTTGCGGAAATCGGGGTAGGAGGAGGGGGGAGAATGATTTCGTGATTCTCCCCTAGAGCATTAAAATATTTAGCAACTAACTCAAAGTTTATTTTTTGAGCAAATTGTATGTCGGATGCGGAAAATTTCATAATAGTTTTTTTACTTGTGCGATTTTCTTGAGAGCCATGTAATTACCTATTAACTTAGATAAACTAAATAATACGACCTTAACTAGCTCAAACCAGTTTATAATTTCTTCACCTTGTTCGTTATAAATTACATTACCGGATTTATCGGTCTTAAAAATGGTTTTATCCATGTTCTTAAAAAATATCTTTAGAATTTCTCTAAACATATCTTTATCACTTAGATTCTGCACATTAAATTCCAGAGACTCGTACTCCTCGTAGCACTTCTCCATTTGTTCTGTTACTTTTTTATTCATAATAATACTTTTGAAATAAATAGTTATCAATCTTGATTATTTAACCTCCGAGGGAAATATAATTTTTTAAATTCCCAATATTCTTTCATGTAATCAGCCCTCATATTATAATCAGGACTTGTATGATACCCGGATTTCATCATACACTTACATATATTCCGGTAAATTTGGATTGGCGGGAGACTATAATCAGCCTTTCTACACTTATCGTATCGAGGAGCATTAAATACACTAGCCCATACTTTTATCCCCTCTTCAGTATTATTTGCGGAAAAGAACTTTTGTTTCATATTTCTTTTTCTCCCCTTGATGTACTCTATTGTCATTAAGTTAACCCAATCATATTTACCTATCTTCTTTATACCACCAGGATTACCGTACAACCGCCATAGTTCTGTCTCAACGCCAACAGATGTAGCTTCCAATATAAAGTAAGCATATATAAAAGATACCGGGAAATCAGTCATGTGATGCACAGCATAGAAGAGAGAATCATAGTTATACAATAAATTCAATCTTCTTAGTGTAATAAGACTTAAGTTGTCTATATTCCTAAATCCCTGCTTACGTAGATATTCAGCAGCTTCTTTATGACTGTACTTCTTAAAATCGTGACCATGAGACCTAGAGGCGAATGCTGTGAAAGGAATGGCAAAGGGAACGGACTTGCTAGGCTTTGCAGCAGTTCCGTTCCTTTGTATATTCACTTTATTCTCTATGTACACCGTATCCTTTACTATTGTATAGGTTGATTTTTCTACATAGACAGTATCATAAACGTATTGCACAACATATTCAATAGAACCTCCGGAGAATATTTCTTGCTTTTGGTAATCAGATACAGCGGTCTTACTAGTAATAGCGCCCAAGAAAAACGCAGTGACTATTGAAAGCCCGATATAGATAGGCAATCTTTTATTCTCCCGTATATAGGTTTCTACTTTTTCTCCCATTTTAATCTACACTTACGTTTTGTATGGCGTATATGATTTTCTTAACTTGACCGTAGGTCCTGTAAATTAGCGAGGTACTATCAAAAAACGATACGGACCACTCACCTTTGACTACCTGATCATTGCACTCGTTCGTAATCAAGCTAAGATATGTTTTCTCCTCAGTTTGACCTACAAAATCATATATATAGTAATACACATCAGGTTCATCTGCATATTCCTTTTTAAAACCCAATAACTCCAATTCTGCTTCTTTCATCTTTTGTTATTTATATTACGCCAAATAAAGTTTTTACGAAAGGTTTTGGCAATTTATACCCTTTCAATCTCATTACCAGGAATCATAGACATATCAGCCTCTAAATAAGATAAAGGCTTTAACATCTTACCGTCAGATAACCTAGAGAAATAATAGAAATCTTCACCTTCTACTGTACAGGACTTAATATCAATTCTGTCATCAGTTGTCATACCGTATTTCTTACGGACACCGAGCAACTGTGATTCCGCTAGCGACTTAGAGGGTAGAAACTTACTAAAATTACTTTCATTGACTTTCTCGATAGCTTCAATAACCGGAATGTTTAATTGAACTAAGATGCCAAGCAATGTGTAAATAACATCAACTGCCTCCTTTGCAATGTGCTGCCTGTTAATAAAATCAAAATCAATGTTATCATCCATGTCAGAATCATCTAATGGCATGAACTCATCAATAAATTCAGTGTTTTCATCTAAGAACATGGCTAACGCATTCTGTAAATCTTCCACTTTTTTTTGCTCATGTCGTCCTAACATCTTTTGGAATTTGACAACATCTTCTAAGACATCTCTTTTCATTTTTACTGATTTGTGATTGTTGATATAATAAAATTTTGGAATAGACATAAAAACATTTTTACACATGCGGACATCAATGAGGCAGCATGCGAATTAACATTTGTTTGTTTTGTTTGAGAGAGGGAAGGTTAGTAGCGGGAACCAGAGTCGAACTGATAGTATAGGATCATGAGTCCTATGTGTTAACCATTACACTATCCCGCTATATTTAACCTTGCACTACAGTAGTATGAATAATACTTTCCCGTAGTTTTATTTGTATTTTTTTAGGTTCCTTTAGTATTGGTACCTTTTCTTTGGTTTTTTCCATATTCACTAAATTTTAAACAAAGGTAAACCAAAAAAGTTTAATGTGCAAGTTTTTTTTCCTTTATCCACTTATTTATTTTCTTGCGTACACTATATCTAACAAAAGCAGGTTCTTTCCCGTACTTTTTATTGTTAATGTATCCGCTATTTCCTATACCCATGTAGTAAGTCCATCTGCCATTTACTATAACAAAATTATCGGAGTTAGGATCAAGGCAATTCACTAAGGAATCTACGAATTGTTTTTTGGACTGTATGGTATCTTCGCCGAACACAAAAGCTCCGGATTTGTAAGATGCCCAAGGTCCATTGTTTACTAAAATAGAATCTCGGTATCTCTGACTTAAAGCTAGCGTACTAACTAAAAGACAAAGAACTACTAGATAAGTTCTCATTGGTTTAATTTTTAGTATAAATATGTACTCACAGTACAAATATTGGATTTATTTTAAACTTTTTCCTTCATGTACTTCATACTTACAAACTTTCCTCCTAAACTTCCAGAGAGATAAGCAGCTATCATGTAAAGATTTCCTTGTATAAGAGCATCAATAGAAAAGTAGAGAGAAGCAAGAGCTATTACATTTAGCATAAGACTGTTTATTAGAGATTTGTTAATTTGTTTGTTGTAGGTATATTGTATTTCAAGCGTCTTCAGTATGTTAAAAGAAAATTGAAATATGAATAGAAGTATTACGTCCATGTTATCGGTAATCATATTTAGCACTCTCGTATAAAGCATTCAAAGCATCAATATCTAAACCTTCCTTCGGCCGGACCTCAACAAGTGTACCGGTTTGGCTCACAATCTCGACGTAAGGCAGGATATCGTGGTAGTGGGTACGAGAAGTAAAGTCATGTATTAAGATGGATTGTACTCCATTTATGACCGCTTTACAGGCACAGGCTAATCTGAACCTACCATCAACTAGTACAACATCAATATCGTCGTACTTATCAATAACAGCAGAATACAAAGGAAAGTTGTCTTTTTTATTGTTGTTAGTTGGTCTCCCCATATCTCCAGCGTTAATGTCAATATGGTGGAACGTTATATCTGGGTGGATCTTAACTGCCTCGTATTGCTTCACCTCCTCTATCCACATTTTTTGAGACTCCACTGATACTACCTTCCCGGCCCCATTTTTGCACGCCCGGAAAGTACTCCCACCTGCACCCCACTCAAAGTAAAACACAACACCTCGAACAGCACTCACAAACATTTCTTCCTCATCTTTTTTCATTAGTATTCCCGGCTCTTTTCTCATAAATTCTTTTTACATGCTTATTAATCTCTTTCATATATAAGTACATCAAGAGAGCATTCTTATCATACTTTACACATTAGAAGCATTTCATTTTACATATTATTAACATCTTCTCTAAATTTACTTATTATTGTTTTTTCATTTAATATTTCATGCATTTTTAATTTTACACTTTAATATTTCATGTTATTTTAAATCCTATTTTTCATTTAGTAGCAATGCATATTTCATTCTAGTTTCATTTTATATTTCATGTATATTCAATTTACTTTTCATGTTATTTTTTTTGTCCGCGGTTTTTTAAATATTGATTCCGGAAAAGTGCCGAAACTGTATAGGGAAAATCGTAAAAGCCTGATAATTAATAGGTTGCTTAGTGAATTACTTCAAATGGTATATAAATAACTAGTAGAGAAAAAAATGGACCTCGATATGAAAGGAGTTCTGACCCGCTCCCGTCCTGCGCGCACTTTTACACGTTATCGAAAATAACCAGGTGGCTGAAACCCAACAACCATGCGGGTTTTGGCGGATCGATCATTTTTTTTCAATTTATTTTTGTTTACCTATTGACACAAAATATCTGAAATGCTATCTTTACATCATCATTAACAACAAAACAAAAAACAAACGTTATGAAAAACTTAATTGCATCATTAAAAAACTTGTTTTCTAAAAATCAAGTAGTAATTATTTATCAATCTTTTGATGGACAAGATTGTTTCAATGCAAACAAAAAAATTGCACTAAGCACTATTGAAAATACATTTGACGTTGATTTTCATGCAACAAAAATAACAGTCTTAAGAATGAAAAGTTTGGGATATACGGTTAATATGTTATCTGAATATTCAGGATATCCAAAAAGTGAAATTTTGTTTATGTTACAATTTTAAAAAAACTAAAAAAACTTTGCAAAGTAGTTTCTTTATCAAAAAGTTTTATATCTTTGCACTAACAAAAAAACAATCTTAAAAAACAAAGTTATGAAAAAGTCAGATTATGTTATTATTGCAGTTGGTATTATTTTATTTGTAGGAATGCTTTATATGTGTACCTATATTGCACTACACTACAATAATGGTAATGCCGGATTACACGGCGGTTACTAAACAAAAGAGGGGTCGCATCTCTATAAAATACGCAAAATTTCTAAACATTCTTTAATCTTTAAAAAAAACTACCATGAAAAAAGGTAAAATTTATTTAAGTATGACATGGGCATACAAGTTCATTTTGAAAAATGAACATCTATTTGGGGACTTCCCCTTAATGGTGGTAGAACACCCAAAAAATAAAAATAAAATTGCTTATCAATTAATCTACAAATAAGCAAAAAAAAGAGGGGTCGCATCTCTTTAAAATACGCAAATTAAAAAAAATCATTTTAAACTTTTAAATTTTATTGTTATGATTCATGAACTTGTGTTTTCAATCCCCAACGTGGGCAGAATTAATGTAAAATTCAAAATCTCTTTTGGGAGTGTCGAGCGTCTATATGCAGGAGCAGAGAGAACATCAAATAAAGATCACTTTAAGAATATATCCCAAAGGATACACATAGTATCCATCGATGGAGGGTATTACGAGCTTGACTGGGAGAGAATTACAAAAATTGATTTGAAACAAGAAATATTATGCGAGGTCCTCGAAATACGAGAAAGACATGAAGGAAACTATATACAGGTATCCAAATTTAATTGGATACCTTAAACAGAAAGCCCCGCGGTGACAGAGCGGGGCACTTTTTTAAATTACAAAAAAAATAAGTTATGAAAAGTATTATGTTTGTCTTATTAGTATTAGGTTCTTTCTCTTGCTTTGAAGAGAGACCTACTCTAAAGGATCTTACAATAGAGGCGTTCCAAAAAAGACACAACGATAACCTAGAGACTCTTTCTATCTTATGCCCCACTATAGACGGAGCTAGTGAATGCTTACAAAAGTATTCATTAGAGTACAGAAAGTTTGACGGCAAAAAATACTTATATGAAATAAAATATAAGTAGATAGACAAGCCCCCGGCCGGTGACGGTCCGGGGTCTTCGTCGTTTCATTAGACAAAGAATTTGTCGGCAGACAAATTTTGATAGGGTCATTCGATAGAATGACCCGATAAAATTTTTTGGCATTTATTTTAAAAGAATATGAAATTAATATACCTAAAATTATAAAATGATAGATTAATGTATTATATTTGTAGCATCAAGTAACCACTTAATCATTAGACATGAAATTACTTTTAGCATTTTTCCTTTTCTTTTTCGCGTCGTTCGTACAGGCGCAAACCTTAGAAGTAACCTTTGAAGAGGTTACTTTAATTGCTCGCTTAGTGATAGGCGAAGCCGAAGGTGAGTCCTTCGAAGGTAAAAAAATGGTAGCTGAAACTATCCTTAATCGCCTAGTAAAAGGCGGATTCGGTGCGTCTGTTAAAGGAATCATTGAATTTCCTGGGCAGTATGACGCCCGTTGGAACGCGTCACTTTGGGCAAGGGAGCCTAAAGAGGAGGACCTAAAAGCAGTTAGGGACGCGATTGACAATCCAACACTACCAATCGACGTGGTGTTCTATGTAAACACCAAGCACCTACCAAGAGGAAACGGCTGGAGGGAGAGGTTAGAAAGCCTAGGTCACTTTAAGACGGAAGGGTCACACAGCTTCTACTACGGGTTCGAAACTAAGAACGGAACAATTCGTGCAAAGAAGGTGATGATTCCTAAAGAAATGAGAGAAATCAACATGACAAGGGACAACACAAACGTACAGATTATCTTAGGGGTTCACAAACAGTGAGCCCCTCACACAAACAAACCCAATCTCTACGCAGTGGGGGTTGGGTGAATTTTGCTCGGATCATTCAATCGAATGACCCGAGCATTTTTTTGCGGATCAATTTACATAAAAAATGCAATTAATTTGAGCAAAGTTATGAATTGTAAATAATGTTTTGTATATTTGTTATGCAATCGCAATGAGGCGGGGCACTAAAAAATCAGGTTATGGAAAATTATTTTGAGGAGGTATTTTGTTCTTTATTTTCTGACTTCTTGATGAAAATCGAGAACGCCGGAATCACTTGCGGAGAGTACTACGCTGACTGCTTGACTATTCAGGCAATGGCTAATAGAGGCTACACAGAAGAGGAACTAGCTTCAAGGCTTAGTTTATCCTCTTTCGAGCTTCGCAGAGCTCTCGATAGAAACGAGTGGCTTGATAAGTTACTTAAAAAGTAAACCCACAAGCCCCGCGGTGACAGAGCGGGGCACTTTTTTAAATCACTTAAATTTAAACAAAATGGAAAACAATCAAGAAAGCATTCAGCAAACCTCTTTAGATTATTTTTATGATAAAGTACTTGATGCTGATGAGTACTATAATTCAGTGTACAGGGCCTTTGAAGAAGCGCTTGCTGAAGCGAAGCTAATGTATGAAAAGGAATTAGAAGAAGCGTTTCAAAAAGGATTTAACAAAGGAAGAGAATAGAACGGAAGCCTCCGGACGGAAACGGACGGAGGCTCTCCCTTATTCAATGGAACGTAGCCGGAGACGGCCTACGTATTTCACTAGGGTCATTTGATA
>Ga0207942_1000070_pt1 | contig 28336 bp, 14 predicted proteins | sample LakMenEpi12Oct12_FD_150687 | JGI IMG/M metagenome (GOLD analysis project Ga0207942, IMG submission 150687) | Freshwater microbial communities from Lake Mendota, WI - 12OCT2012 deep hole epilimnion (SPAdes) | ecosystem: Environmental > Aquatic > Freshwater > Lake > Epilimnion/Euphotic zone ... | reverse complement strand
AATGTTGTTAGTGCCAGTTATGCCTTGACTAGTAGTTTTGCAACAAGAGCACAAACTGCAAATGCATTAAATGCGTTAAATACATATAGTATTGCAGGTTTAACATCGGCATATGTTGATGTAGATGGTTCAAGTGCGCCAACTACAGGAATATATCGTCCGTCAACAAAAACGCTTGGATTATCTGCTGATAGTACATTAATATTTAAAATAAGTTATGTATCTGCACCTGCTACATCTTCAATTGAAACAGGAAATTTTCTTGTGTCTGGTTCAGTAGGTATAGGTACTACAAGTGTTCCTACAAGATTAACTACATATGTAGGTTCAGGAGCAATTTCTGGTACAAATGATGCTATTCGTTTACAAGTCGCTTCATACAATAATGCTGCTAGAAACACAATTGTTTGGGCACAAGATTCAAGTAATGTAGTTTTAGCTAGATATGGTACTGAATGGAATGCTAGTACCAATCAAATGAATTTTGTTTGGAGAGATATGTACAATGGTGGTGTTGGATCAACTGAATTGATGAGATTTACAGGTGGTGGAAATTTAGGTATAGGTACAACTGTTCCAAATAGTAAATTAGAAGTTGCTGGAACTGCTGGAACTGGAGTTGTATCCATAGTTAATACTACAAATGGTCGTTCTGGTTCATTTGGTATAGATAACAGTGGTGTATTTATTAGAAATTCAAGTGACGGTGATTATTTTGATTTAAAAAATGCTTCGGGTGTTGCTAGATTCAGAGTGATATATGATAATGCTACGCATTTAACTACAAACTTTGTATCTATAGGAAATCTAAGTGCTACAGGTAGTAAATTGAGTGTATTTGGTAATCTAAGTGTTGGTTCTACATATGGTTCAACGGCAGCACCTTCAAATGGTGCAATTTTTCAAGGATCGGTTGGAATTGGAACTACCAGTCCGGATTCTAGTTTACATGTTTATTCTACATCTTTTGAACCCACTATTAGATTAACATCGACGTCCGGTTCCGTAAAAACATATGGTTTGGTAAACAATCCGTATTGGGCAACTGGTTCATTTCATATATACGATTTTACTACTGACAATTCTAGAATTCATATTTCTAGCACAGGAAATATTGGTCTTGCTGTTGGTTCAACTACACCTGCTAATAGATTGGATGTAGTTGGTGATTTGAGAGTAAGAGCTGCTGGTGCAGCAATGATATTGGATACTGCAACTACTAGTGATGGTAGAATGGAGTATAAGTATAATGGAACCAGAAAAGCTTTAATTGGCGTTGATAGTGATAATCTTCAAATATCCGCAGATAGTGGTAATTTTTTACAATTCAGAACCAATAATACGCAGAGAATGATAATCAACAACTCAGGTGGAGTTGGTATTGGTACAAGTAGTCCATTATATTTGGTTGATATATATGATACCGGCGCAAATTCAGCGATGATGTCATTGAGAAGCAGTGGCAGTGGTAATGCTAGAATTTATTTTGATGCGGCTAACGGTGATTTGGTTGGAAGTGATTATTGTTATTTGGGACAAGATGATTCTACCCTTAATTTTGTAATTAATACATCAAATGCTGCTGGTAACATACATTTACAACCAAAAGATGGAACAAATAACGGTATATTATATGTAAGTGGAAGTACCAGATTTGGCAGAGTAATATCACAAACTCATGAATTTACTGGTAGTATAAATTTGAGTGGTTCATTAAATGCAACTGCAAGTTGGGCTAACAATGTTGTTAGTGCAAGTTATGCAACAACTGCACAAACTGCAAATGCATTAAATACAGGTAATAGTTATACTATTGCAGGCTTAACTAATAATGGAACTTTGTCACAACAAAATACATTATCAATGGGTTCTGGTTATCAAATACTTGCTACAACAGGCACAGTAACAAATCCTGGTATATCATTTGTTGGAGATACAAATACAGGAATATATTCTTCTGGAGCAGATACAATCGGATTAGTTACAGGCGGAAGTGAAAAAGTTACAATTAATTCTACTGGTAATGTTGGTATAGGTACAACAAGTCCTACGAATGGAACATTGCAAGTATACAATGCTTCTGGCAATACATTATCACTACAAAAAGCAGCTGGTGGAGCCGCATTGGCAATGGGTTCTGACACAACCAATTATGCATTGATTGAATCTATTAATGCTGGCGGTATAAGATTTTATACTGGTAATGGCACACAAACAGAAAGATTACGCATTGATGTTAGTGGAAATGTTGGTATAGGTACTACAAATCCTGTTGCTAAATTGCAAGTGGCAGGTAATGTTAGTGGTAGTAGTTTTACAAGCAGTATAAGTAACGCAGTTGGTTTCTTAGGCACTTCAAGTTGGGCGCAGAATGTTGTTAGTGCCAGTTTCGCAACAACTGCACAAACTGCAAATGCGTTAAATGTAAGTAATACATATACAATTGCAGGATTGACATCCGCATATGTTGATGTTACAGGTGCTGGTACAATACCTACAACAGGTATTTATCGTCCATCAACAAAAACACTTGGATTATCTGCTGACGGTACATTGATATTTAAGATTAGTAATGTTTCTGCTCCCGCAACATCTTCAATTGAAACAGGAAATTTTCTAGTTCAATCTGGAAATGTTGGTATTGGAACAACAAATCCTACAGATAAACTTACTGTTTACGGTGCATTGGCATCATATAAAACTGGTGCGGATACAATACAAACGCAAGTTTATTTGGCAAATGGTGGTAATACAAGAGCATTTAATATACAATTAAATTCGGGTGGTACTGGATTAGATTTATGGTCATATAATTCAGCAAATGCTTGGTTAAGACATACAACATTTGATTATGACGGTAGAGTTGGTATTGGTACTGCGGCTCCTGTTGCAAAGTTTGAAATAAGTGGGTCAAGTAATAGTGCGTTGATGAATATCAAGTCACCTATTAGTGGTGCTATATTGTATGTAAGTGGAAGTGGTGCGGTAGGTATTGGTACAAGTAATGTTGGTGCTTTTACATTACAAGTTAACGGAAGTTTTGGTGCAACAACCAAGAGCTTTATTATTGATCATCCTACAAAAGCAGGTAAGAAATTGATGTATGGATCATTAGAAAGTCCATATCACGGTATAAGATTGACGGGAAGAGATACACTTGTAAATGGTAAATGTAAAATACAATTACCTGATTATATGTATAAATTAATACTACATGACAGTGTAAACATACAATTAACAGGCATAAAGTGTAACAAAACACTATATGTTGATGAAATTAATATACCAGAAAATTATTTTACTATTGCTTATGACAAAGCAATATTTGAAAGTTATAAAGATTATGATTTCTTCTGGGATTTTACAGCAATAAGATCAGATGTACCTGAATTAATCACAGAACTTTAATATTTATATAAAATATGCCAGACATTATTATAACACCAAGTTCGGGTAAATTAGAATTCATTGATAATTCTACACAAACAATTAGACGACATGCGTTTACACTGGATCATAATGATGGCATAAAGCTTGACGCACCATTATCTGCTGCAGCAGTTATAGCTCCGTTAAATGTTATAAATGTTACAGTCAATAATAGTAATGTAAATTATCCGTTTGTTTTAGCATCTGGTTCTGCGGAAACAGGTACAAAGACATTGATGATGGACGGTTCCGGTGGAACTTATAATCCATTCACAAATACTGCAACAATTGACATATCTGGAAATTCTGCTACAACTACATTAGCGTCAAATTCTACAAATCTAGGTGGTGTAGCTGCTGCAAGTTATGTTACTTTAACTGGTACACAGACACTTACAAATAAAACAATTACTGGTACATTTACAGGCAATTTAACAGGTACAGGTAGTTGGGCTACCAATGCGGTTAATGCTAATACTGCAACAAATTCTACACAATTAAATGGACAATCTGATTCTTATTATACAAATATACCTGCTAGATTAGGATATACGCCAGTAAATAAAGCTGGTGATACTGTTTCTGGTAATTTAACTGTCAATGGAAATTTTTCGGTTAATGGTTCTTTTACTGCATTTAGTGCAAGCAATATTTATATTACATCAAGTAATTTGACGGTGACGGATAACATTCTATTAATGAATGCTTTGAGTCCATATCAAAGATATGCTGGTCTTCAGATGTATGATAGTGGTAGTAATACATTAAGTCAATTTTTATGGGATGGTGAAGGAGATTATTTTTTCTTGACAGGAAGTAGTGTTAACGGTAAAATTATTACTGGTCCTGACGGACAAACAAATTTAAGTTCTAACTATATTCCTAAAGCTACTGCTGGTTATAAATTAGGAAATAGTTTGCTTTATGATAATGGCACTAATGTTGGTATAGGAACAACAAGTCCTGCTACAAAGTTAGATGTAGTAGGTGATGTTACTATGCCAGCAATTAAACAAAGTGCAACGCTATATAATGGTACAGACATCAGCGATGACAATTCAACTAGAACTGTATATTTCAATATTCCTGCCGGTGGATATAGTCCAATAACTTATTTTAAAGTAGCAAGAATAAAAATTACTGGAAATTACCAAAATGTTAGTTTGAATGGGTATTTTACAGCTGCTAATTCTGCACTACATGTAGGTTTTGAGAGAAAAGTTGAATTTGACTTTATTGCTTATGCAGCTACTAATGCTGGCGCTCCTCAAGTAACCTACATTAAAAGAGGTCAAGATACTACAACAGTTTTAGTTTACGCAGTGGCAAATGGTGGTGGTGCAGGAACAACTTATTATGATGTATATATTAAACATGGTTGGTATAATGATACACACGGAGAGTTAGCTATTAGAGTAGGTTATTCATCAGCAGTTACTGTTTGGCAATCTGGGTTAGACAGCGGAACTTCTGCGCCTGTTGATACTTTGGTTAATCCAAATTCAAACTATAACTTTGATACAACAGGATTTGTTGGTATAGGTACAACAACTCCATCTAGAAAACTTCATGTTTATTCAAGTGGTTTGTCAGATAATACAGTAAATCCTCTTTTATTAATAGATGGAAAATTTACAGCAGCTGGCGTAGATTCTAATGATATAGTCGGTATAGCTTTTAGAGTAGAAAATAGTGCTGGTGGATCTCAAACAACTACTTGTATAGGATCATCATATCAAGGCGCAGGTAACGCTTTATTGCTACAACCTGTTTCTGGTAATGTAGGTGTAGGAACAATAAATCCAAGTTTTAAATTAGATATAGGTGCGGCTGGCAATGATGTAGTAAGTGTAAGATTGACTCCTGGTTATGAGCGTGTTAGATATTATGGATTTGATTTGTTAGGTTATAACGATGGTAATCTATGGATGATTGGTAATAATCCTACAAACACTTTGGTTTTAGGAAAAACTTGGGATTGGGATAATCAAATTGGAATAGCTTATACGCCAGGCACCGTTGGAAATTCTGGAGGTATATTACAAATAGGACAAATAAGCAAAAATAATGCTAACTATACGCACGGAATAACAAGGTTGTATACAAATGGTTTAGAAAGAATTACCATAATTGCTAATGGTAATGTGGGTATATCAACAACACTTCCTACAACGCCATTGCATGTAGTTGGTGTAATTAGTGGTAGTAGTTTTAGTGGTGCAGGTACAGGTTTAACAGGAACAGCATCTGGATTAAGTATTGGTGGTAGTGCTGCAACTTGGACGACTGCAAGAACATTAACAATTGGTTCAACTGGTAAATCTGTAAATGGAAGTGCAGATGTAAGTTGGTCATTGACTGAACTTGGGGTTGGCAATGGAACTATTACAATTGCTGCTGGAACAGGTGTTGGTGTAGGATCAACCAATACATTTACAACAAATCAAAGTGGTGCAACAACCGTAACAATAACAAATACAGGTGTAACATCACTTACAACCAACACAGGATTAAGTTCAAATGTATCTGCAACTGGTGCAGTAACAATAACCAATACAGGTGTAACCAGTAATGTGGCTGGAACTGGTATTAGTGTTAGTGGTGCAACAGGCGCAGTAACAATTACTAATAGTGGTGTTACAAGTGCGGTTGCTGGAACAGGTGTTGGTGTTAGTGGTGCAACTGGTGCGGTAACATTTTCAATTGGTCAAGCAGTAGGAACAGGTAATAGTCCTACATTTGCTGCGGTAACTACATCTACAGATGGTGCAAATCATATTATGGCAGGAACAACTAATGCTGAAGGTATTAGAATGACACCTGCTAGTTCTACAACTTATCCTGTATTTTTAAGAAGCATCAATCCTGGTGTAGGAGAAGCTTCTCCGTGGATTTATAAAGAACAAGCAACCGATTGGGGTATTTGGCATAATAACCCAGTAAATTCAATTGATTTTACTAAACAGGGATCAGTTGGTATATCAACTAATGTCGGTGGTTCGTCAACAAATGCGGTCACTGTAAGAGTTGAAATGGCTACTGGGTTTGTTCAAACTATTGCTGGTTATAGAAATAGTGCAGGAACAACAATTTTAGATAATAATGGTAATATTACAGGTACAGCAGCAGGTGAAACATTATCAACAGTAACTGGTAGAGGTAACGGTACAGGTACACAAATAATCGTAGCAACTGCCGCTGGACAAGCAATGTATATTGGTAGACAAGCCGGTGCAGGTTATAGTTATGGTAGTGCTGGTATATTTACAGCTTTATCCGATAATCCAAATGGTGGTTCTAATATTTTTTATCAAGGATATATAAGCAGTTCTGCAAGCACTCCTGGTGGTATATTGACTTATAGTGTAAGAGCTGACGGTCAAATTTATACCACAATGAATACCGCAACAGGTATTGCTAATAATTCATTCAGTGTAGCGAAGACAGTATTGGGAACGATTCATATTGCTAATGGATCTGGAACAAGTGGTAATAATAGACAAGCTGCTATAACTTTTCAAGGAGATTCTGCGACCGAAGCTCAAGCGGGTATTTATGTTTCAAATAATAATAGCTCGGGAACTGCAATGGGTTTTGCTACAACCGACAATTATGGAACCGGTCCACAATTATTCATGACCGCAACAAATGCCGGTGTTGTTAATTTTTCAAGAGCAAGACCTACATATGCAGGAAACGCATTGGTTGATGTGGCTGGCGGACAAACTATAGCTGGTATTACATATTTTTCTAATGGTGAATCCATGAATGTTTATGGTATTCGTGGTAGATTTACAAATGAATATTTACATTTATATAATAAAGTAGGAGTTGGACATCCAGGTGGTTGGGGACAAGGAGAAGGAAATACTCCAAGTCAAGGTTTATCTACATATGGAGGTATAAGTATTGCTTATGGAACTAATGCGACATCCATTTTTTATGGAAATGTTGGTGTAGGTACTACAAGTGTTAGTGCAAGAGTTGAAAGTTATTATTCTTCAAATGCTATAACATTTAATTATCTCGCAACAAACTTAAATAACAATAGTCCGATACCAGTGTATGGATTTGATGTTACAAACGGTTCTGGTGAAACTAGATCAATCAAAGCCGGTATTGGTTATGAGAGGCATCTTGTAAACGGTAGAGGAACATTACATTTTTATAATGATAGCACCAACGATACTCAAAGTTTGAGTGGCAACAGAACATCTGCGGGTGACATAAAAATGTCTATTGACAATGATGGAAATGTTGGTATCGGAACTCCAACTCCTACTTATAAATTACAAGTTCAAGGATCGTTTTATGTCAATAGCACTGCTTATATTAACGGAGCCTTGACTGTAGATGATAATATAATTGTTACAGCAGGCAATGATTTTGGTATATATGATTCCGATGGAACAGGCGCATATTGGCAATACATGGATTCTGGTATTGCTTATCTTAGAATTGATGATGGCGGTTCGGCAAATGGAAAATTAAATATTAACAGTGGGTTATTATATGTTGGTGCAAGTGGCGGAAATGTTGGTATAAGTTCAACTACTCCTGGTTATAAATTAGATGTCGTTGGCGATATTAATTTTTCTTCGACTTTAAAATTTGGTGGAATTAATGTTGTATCTAATGCTGGGGGCGATGTTTATTTAAACGGTAGAGTTATAAGAAACGAATCCAATACCAGTCAAGATGGTATGTATATCGGTTATAATAGTACCGGAACAACAAATGCTCATATTAGATTTTTTGCTAATGCTACAAATGAAAGAATGCGTATACAAGCTAATGATGGTAATGTTGGTATAGGAACCACAACCGCAGGGCAAAAATTGGATGTAGAAGGTAGAATACGAACCAGAGGTGCAAGTGGAACTGGTGGATTTGAAATAGGTGCTGCTTCATCAGGTGCAGCCAAGTGGAGAATTGAATGGGATAGTGCAAGTGATAGTTTGGATTTTAACTGGGTTGGTTAATAATTAAAGATATGAATATAATATCAGGTTCTACAAACAATATATTTTATACAAAAGGATATAATTTTGACGACCGTGTTTCTATTGATCCAGAAACAGGTCTAGCCAATTTAATGGTAAATGGTGACGCAGAATTTGGTTCCACTTATAATATTAGTTCACAAGGAATAAGTAGAACTGGTTCTTATGACGGTTCTTATTGTTTTTATGATATAGGAAATAGAGGATATTTGGGAACAACATATATTCCTGTTAATACGGGTGATACATATTTACTTTCATATTATGCAAAATCGATGGGGTCAGTTTTGAGTCAAATGTATGCTGGATTACAATCATTTGATGAAGATTTAAATTTTATAGATTTAAGAAATAACGGCGGAATAGGTGATACCACATTGGCCGCACCATTAAATAATGGTGATACAACAATTACACTGACCGATGCTTCTGCATGGCAAGCAACAGGTGCACAATATTATTATAAAAATGTATTATTTTTCCCTGCAAGTCATCCAAAATATTATACTCCTTGGACATATACTAGATTTGGATATGGAGATCCAACAATTTACTATGGAACCAGAAACGGTAATGTATTATCTTTATCAACGGACGGTGTAAATAACAATTTAACATGGAGTTATGGAACTTTACCTGCAGGCACTCCTGTATCAAATGGTGTAGCCGGAGGAACATATGGGTATTATTTAAATTGTAATACTACTATTCCAAATACTTGGACAAAATACAGTCTTACTCTAACAGGCGAAGGAAGAACTTCTGGATGCGGTTATAATGTATTTAGATATGGAACTAAATATGTGACATGGATGGCCCTTACAAATTATGGTCAATCATCAACATCAATTATTTATTATGACAATATTGTGTTTGCAAATATGACAACCCGAAGTCAAACATATGCTTATACCAAACATATGAGTAGAGCCAAATTGGGAACTACATTTGCACAAAATTTCAACGAATTAGGAATATCATGAGTTTAAAGTTATATTATGATCCATATGATATAAACTGTTTTAGAGGTGAACCCACCACTAATTTGTTTACTGCTGCATATCCTACAGCTAATGGTGGATTTGCTTTTCCATTTACATCATCATATAGAGGAATATGGACACCAAATGGAGTTCAAACGGCTTCCATAAATAGATACAATAATCCAGGCAATGTTAATTGTTGCCCGGCATTTTTTACATATGGAGGCGTAAGTTTATCACCATCAACAACATATTGTTATAGTGCGTTTTATAAAGTTGTAAATAACGATTATGGTAATGCAAATTATTTATATAGATATGAATATAATGGTGGGACATATTTAACAGAAGCCGGTGTTTGGAGTTCTGTTAACAGATTGCCATATCCTGGCGGTTGGTATCGAATATTCGGAACATTTACAACTCAAGCAACTACAACAACTGGTAACTTTTATTCATTTACATATGAATATAATACAGACAATACACAAATCGCAGTAAATCATCAATTAGAAGCAAAAAATCATTTAACAAATTATGCGGGTCCAAGTGGAACAAGAGGGGTTACAGTTGTGACTGGCGGTGGTTTAGTTGATTTGACCGGAAATAATAACAACGGCGATTTGACTTATGGAAGTTATGTTACAACTACTGTATTTCACAATAACACATTTTATTTTAATGGCACCAGTGCAAATAATTGTATACGAATATTAGATGCAAATATTGCTGCTAATTTATTACCAACAGGTAAAAGTTTTACGGTAGTTGTATGGGCAAATAAAATCGCAAATGCGACAAATACCTCTCCGTTTTTATTTGGTTATAGAGACACTAGCGGTAATGGTATCAGTTTAATTATATATGGAACAGGCAATACAAGCACAGATTTTGGTTTTATAGTAGAACGAACAGGTGGTCCATCATTGAGTAGTAGAAGCGGAGCGGTTAATACAAGTGGTTGGCATATGTATACTGGAGTATATAATAATGATGGTATGTATAAAAACAGCATTGTTAAGTATTATGACACAACACAAGTTGGTTCAATGGTGAGTTCGTCGAGTTCAACTAGTGCGTGGACAAAGCCAGTAACAAGTCAAGGTGGATGTATCGCAATTGGAACTGCACCGAATACTGTAAACACTGCAAATTCAATTCATAATTTAAATGGTTATATAGGTGAAATAAGAATATATGACCACGCATTAACTGCTGCTGAAGTATCAACATTATATAAATTAGGAATACAGAAACATATATGAGTGTTATAAGTTCATTAAGCAAAAGAGGACAGTATTCAACTGTTTCAAGAATGTCAGAAGTTCCTGTAACAGAGGGACTTATATTGTATTTAGATTCAAGTGACGAAGCTAGTTATGACGGCGGACCAACAACAAATTATTTTAAACCAACAGAAGGAACATTTGATAATAACGGTGCAGGAACATTTCAAAGACTAAGAAGTGGAAGTTATGGTGGTTATATAATAAAACCAACCGATGTTGTTTATAGATATGATTTAGGCGGAACAGGATGTCATTATCACGGAAATTCTGTTCCAACAGCTAGTATTGGAATTGGAGTGACTATATTATTTACTTTTGATTATTTTATCAGCGCCGGAACAGTTTTGGTAAATGATTATTTAGCAAACATTGAAAAATACAATTCAGCAGGAACTTGGACAGACGGAGTTGGTCTTACAAACGCAGGAAAGACTATTGGTGTTTGGCAATCGGCTACTCTTTCTACAACCATAAATTCTGTAGACTATTATGTTAATCCTTATTTATATCCTGGCGGTTGTAGTTCGTCAAGACTTGCTGCGGATGGATTCATCTTATATAGAAATCCACAAATACAAGCTTTAAATTATCAATCCCGATTTGTTTATGGACCTAATGGGTCATTTAATACAAGAAACAATGGTAATTTTTGGAGAGATTTGAGTGGTAGGGGTAATGATTTTACAATACAAGGTAATATTACTTGGAATAAAGACACAGGATTTAGTAATTTTAATGGTAATAGTGTTGCAAATGGTAATAAGATTTTTAGAAGTAATTTCCCGCAAAATTTAAAATCAAGTCAAAGTGGTCAAGGATACACAGTTGTAGTAGTTGCTAGAAGCACAGTTTCTGGTGGATGGAGAAAGTTGATAGGAAATTGGGATGGTGACAATTATATTGATTTATACCAAAATACGACAGGAAATACATGGCATCAAGATGGCAGCGGTGAAACATTATATGTAGACGGAGTGCAAGTTGGTCAAGATACATATGTTATGTATAATGCCGGATTTCATTGTTATGCGGCTACAAACTTGAATAATGGAACACTAACAAATCCAACATTACCGTTAACTATAGGAAATGAACCAAATGGAGCAGCTAATCCTAATGCATATCCATGGGTTGGTGATATTGCTGTAGTTTTGATGTATGAGAGGGTATTAACTGCGTCAGAAATAAAACAAATAAGCAATTTATATAAAGATAAATACGGATATTAATATATATTTATAACCATATGGCAGACTTAAAGACAACAAATATTTTCGGTGACGCTTATATTAATAATAAAGTGGGTATTGCTACAAACGCACCTGCTACAAGATTACAAATAGGTCAGCTATCCCCAACCGCAGCTACAGAAGGTATCCAATTCGGTGATGATCCAGGTACAAGAGTTTATAGAAGTGCCGCAGGAATTCTTACTTATAGCGGAAGCATTGAAATAAGCGCAAATGCGTCCTTAAATGGTAATTATGGTAATTGGACCGGAGAAATCAATAAAATACAATGGCATTCAAACAATTTATATCTTGTAAATAGAGGTGGTGGAAGTTGGTTGTTTAGAAATTCTAGTGGAGCTAATGTATTTGAAGTTGCTGCAAATGGTACAACTTCTGCTGCGGCTAATATTAACGCAGGAACTTATGTATATGCAGGCACATATCTTCAAACAAATGGAAATTTAATTTATCCATCGGGTCAAACTGCTACACAAAGATTAGAAGTTGGTAATGCTTCTGGAAATGCATGGGTTACAGGTATATCTATTGCTCAAGGTGGAAATGTTACAGTTTATAATAATTTAACTGTAAGTAATGCTGCTACCGTCACTAATGATTTAACGGTCAATGGTAATACTTACTTGGGTAACGCAAATAATGATACAGTATATGTAAATGATACTATTAGAATTGGTGCAACTGATAGTGGTGACGCATCATTATTTTTCGGTGAAGGCAGTGTTGCTGGTAGTGATTATGGTGCTAGATGGTATTGGGATAGCGGTTATACATTTACTTGGTATACAAGAAATGCTGGAACCGATACTGCTTTATTTGATTATGTAACAAATGATACAACTTATTTAAATTGGCGTAGACATTTCCATATGCAAAATAAGGAAATTAATTATAACGCACAAATTCATTTTAACGCTGGAACAAGATTTGTTGGAAATAATACAAGTTATCTAAATTTTAGATCAGATTCAGCAGGCGCAGGTGGAATTCTTGTTCAAGATGGAAATGCTACTACAAAAGGATATACTGGTTATTGGGATTCTGCTGGTGGAGGTATATTAAATAATAGCGGAAATTGGGCAGTAAGATATAATTTCGGAAGTGCAAATTCTGGTGGAACATTATACGGTGCATGGACAGTAAATGGAAACATATCTGCTACCAATTTATCTGGAACAAATACAGGTGATCAAACTATTGGAAACGGAACAATTACAATTGCTGCAGGAACTGGTATAGGTGTTGGAACAACCAATACATTTACCATGAACCAAAGTGGTGCTACAACGGTAACAATAACAAATAGCGGTGTAACAAGCAATGTTGCTGGAACTGGTATTAGTGTAAGTGGTGCGACTGGTGCGGTAACTATTACAAATAGTTCACCGAATGCAACTCATACCGGTGATGTAACAGGAGCAACCGCATTAACAATTGCAAATGATGCAGTAACTACTGTTAAAATACTAAATGCAAATGTTACCAATGCAAAATTAGCAAACAGTTCACTTACAATTGGTTCAACTGCAATTTCTTTGGGTGCAACCGCAACAACAATTGCAGGTTTAACTAGTGTAACATCCACAACATTTGTTGGTGCTTTAACTGGAAATGCAACTACGGCCACTGCATTGACATCAATGAATATATCACAGTTTACAAATAACAGTGGTTATTTAACAAGTGCAGTAACAAGTTTAGCTGGAACAACAAATAGAATAACAGTTAGTGGTGCAACAGGTGCAGTAACTTTAAATTTACCACAAGATATTCATACAGGCGCATCCCCAACATTTGCAGGTCTAAGTCTTACAAGTGTATCTACAACAGGCGCAACAATTACAAATTTGACGGGTGCATATCAAAATACAACTGTATATGACAGTCCAAGAACACAATCTGCTACACCAAGTAGAGGTATAAGAGCACCAGCATCTTCAATACAATTTACAGACAGTTACGCAATCGCACCATTTTATACATATAGATCCACAGGCGATTGGCCAGTTCCATATGGTATTGGTTGGGGAACAGGTGGTGAATCATCTGGTATTTTTCAAAGATATGCTTCAAATGGTTCTTCATTTGGTGATATGATTTTCTATACAGGAAATGACGGCAGTGGAGCATTTTCATTTAGAAGACACGTTTGGGAATCAACTACTTATTTTGCTGCTGGTTCTAATCACTTAAATGATGAATTATTTAGAATTGATTGGGCAGGTAAAGCAACCGCAACATCATTTGCATTACCTGGCGGATTTACAATTACTGATCCTGGCAGTGGGTATGCTGCATTTAGTAATTGGGTATTATTAGGCACTACAGGATTTTATAGCGCAACAAATAGCGCACATTTATTACCAAATCCAGGCAGCTATGGTTCTTGGAAAATTACTGGAACCAGAGGTGGTTGGTATGGTATTGAATTTGAATCTGGTGTAAGTTTGATGGCAAATAGTAATCAAGTTGGATTTCATAGAAATGGATATGGATGGCAAATGTGGTGGTCTGCTGGAACAGGATATGTTCACAAAGGAGATCCAGGTGGTGGAACTCAAGCTACAATTTTAGATTCAAGCAATTATACTAGTTATACACCAGGACTTGGAACCAATAATACATTGACCGGAATAAACACGATTAATAATACAAGCAATACAGTAATAAATACTTTATCGGGTAATTTAGGGTTGACAATGTTTCAAGCAACTGCCGGAACAGATGCTTATATGACTTTTCATATTGGTAGTGATTATGCTGCATATTTTGGGCTTGGTGGTGCTGAAAATGATTTAGTATATGGTGGTTGGAGTGTTGGAAATGTTAGATATAGAATATTACATTCTGGAAATGCTACATATGCATGGAACATGAATCAGTATGTAAGAACTACAGATACTTGTTCATTTGCAGGTTTGACGGTTTCAAATACAATAAATGGAAGTGTTACAGGTAATGCTGGTGGAAGTTCTACTTCTTGTACAGGCAATGCAACTACAGCTACAACATTACAAACCGGAAGAACTATTAACGGAACAAGTTTCAATGGCAGTGCTGCTATAACAACCGCAAATTGGGGAACAGCTAGAACACTTACAATTGGATCAACAGGAAAATCTGTAGACGGTAGTGCAGCTATTACCTGGTCTTTGGCAGAAATTGGTGCTGCAGCAACCAATCAAACGATGTTTGTTGGAACAACTTCGGTTGCTATAAATAGAGCATCTGCGGCTCAAACTTTGACAGGCGTAAATATTGACGGTAACGCAGCTAGCGCTACTTATGCAAGAAGATTAGATGATGCATCAAGATCATCATTTACAGTAGGCGGAAACAAAGATAACTATTATCCTGTATTCTTTGCTATCGGTGCAGGATCAACTGCTCTACAGTATTCCGAATTCGTAATTGAAAGAGGTGGATATGATGATCCTGGTTATACATTTGCTGGTGGCAATACGTTTAGTACACTGAACATTCGTTTTTCTTGTAAAGCAAGCGGTTGGGGGTTTGGCGCTACATATGAAAATGTTGAAATGCACGGATATACAACTCAACTGGTTGCTAATTGGCAACAGATGTCAGAACAAAGTATATTAATTGTTTGGTTGAGAGGAGCAACAATTTATAATTTTTGGAATGTTGTTGGAAATACGACCCTTGTCAATGGAAACAGTGGAGGAACATCGTTAACATTAGTCAATGCGCCATATTATAATTATACTTATGCACCAACTACAACTGTACAAACTAAAGCTCTATACGGTAAATATATTAATAGCAGCACTGGAACATCGGGAATTTATGTTGCTGGAAATGTTTTAGCAGAAGGACTTTTTAGTGGGCCAGGAACAGGGTTGACAGGTACTGCAGCAGGATTAAGTATTGGTGGCAATGCTGGTACTGCTACAATATTACAAACCGCAAGAAATATTAACGGAACAAGTTTCGATGGTAGTGCTGCTATAACAACTGCAAATTGGGGAACAGCTAGAACACTTACAATCGGTTCAACAGGAAAATCTGTTGACGGTAGTACAGCTATTACTTGGAGTTTGGCAGAAATTGGTGCAGCCGCAACCAATCAAACAATGTTTATTGGAACAACTTCGGTTGCTATAAATAGAGCATCAACAAGTCAAACTTTAACGGGTGTAAGTATTGATGGTAACGCAGCTACTGCTACAAGTGCTACTTCTGCAACAAGTGCATCGTTTGCAACTACAGCAGCTACTGCAACAAATGTTAGTATTGCAAATGGCAGTGTAGCATTAGCAAAAATTGAAAACATTACTGCATATACAATTTTAGGTAATAGTAATGCTAGTTCTGCTGCTACTCCTGCTGCTTTATCGGTTGCAACAGTGGCTACAATGTTAAGTGGTCAAACCATGAACATTAATGGTAGTTCTACATCTATTAGTGGATTTGGAAATCCTGCCACTACTGCTACTGCAAATACAATTGCATATAGAGATGCTAACGGAGATTTATCCACTAGATATTTCTTTGGAAGTTATCAAAATTCAAGTGACGATATTAACACGGGTAATATTAGCCATATAATGGCAAAATTTGGTGATAATTATCATCGTAGTGCCACTGCCGCAAAAGTAGCAGCATTTATTACTGGTCAAACAATGAACATTGCTGGTAGTTCCACAAGCTGTACTGGCAATTCTGCTACTGCTACAAATGCTACTACTGCTGGAGGTTTGGCGGTTCAATCCGGAACAAATTATGATGCAAATAAAATAGTAAGAACAGATGGTAATGGTTATATTTTAGCCGGTTGGATTAATACAATTTCTGGTGATAATGGAACTACAGCTATTGACAGAGTATATGCCTCCCAAGATGGATATATTAGATATTATACCCCTGCAAATTTTAGAACTGTTTTGGATGTACCAACAAGAAACGGAAGCGGAGTTACAAATTTTGGTATTAACACTGCTCCGTCAAACAGATTACATATTAATGGTGATGGAACAAATCCTGCAATTCGTGTAGATAACGGAGCAGTAGTATTAGCAGCAAGTGCTGCATCAAACAGTAAAACATTTTATGGTTGGTTACCAATATCAATTGCCGGAACAACCAAGTGGATTCAAATGTATAATTAAAATAACAATTTATGGACAATATAGAATATACGATATGTAGATATGAACTTTATCCACCAGATTTTCATACTGCCATAGCAGTTGGATTTTTGGTAAAAGATATATCAACAGGAAATACCGGAACAATGGAAAAGTTAATACCATTGGAAGATTCAAACGGTAAAACACAAAGTGAAGTTTGTAACTTGGCATTTTCAAGATTAACAACGGAAAATCAAAATTTACTTGACTACTTTCAAAAGAAAAGAGATACTGTAGTAGGAAGTGTATTTATTCCTAGTTAATTACAATGTCAAATAGGTTATTGCTTACCAGCGAATACAATTTCGTATCTGGTTATAATATTTTGTTATCAACGATTTTAGAAGAATCGGTGAAGAAAAATGTCATTGTTATACCCAAATATTATAACAAACCATCAGAAAAGTTTAAATCTTATTTTGATAATATTCCAAACAGAGACGGCACAGAAAAAGAATTATTGTTATTTCCATCTTTCAATTATCCCGATATTCAACATCATTTATTACACATTCTAAATGGAAAAAATAAAACATATTTTAGTATGTGGGAAGCAAGTAGGATTGGAGATTTTTACATTGATAAAATAAATCTATTTGATAGAGTTATAGTTCCAAACAAATGGAATAAACAAACATTTGAAAATCAAGGATGTACCAGTGAAATTTCAGTAGTAAATCTGGGTGTAGATACAAAAGTATTCAATTATACAGAACCAAATAATAATGATATTTTTACATTTGCAACAGGCAACGATGATCCAAGAAAACGCTTACCAGAAGTAATAAAATGCTTTATTAAAGCATTTCCAAATGAAAAAGATGTTCGTCTCTCTATTAAAGTATCTACACAAACAACACAAAAATTTACAGATAATAGAATCATATTCAATACACAAAATTTTACTAAACAACAATTAAAAAATTGGTATTGTTCAAATGATGTATTCGTTTCTGCTGTAAGCGCAGAAGGATGGGGATTAATGCAACACGAAAGTATGGCATGCGGTAGACCTGTAATTGTTGCAAATTATGGTGGATTAAAAGAATTTGTTACACTTGAAAATAGTTTTTGTCTAAGACATATAGAAGTAGATGCAACAGGATTTTGGGAATTTCCTGGTGCAAAATGGTCTAGATACGATGAAGAACATATGATTGAAACAATGAGATATTGTTACAATAATAGAGATAAAGTAAAAGAAAAAGGTATAATTGCAAGCAAAGATGCTTGCAAATTATCCAATGAATTGTTTATTCAAACACTATTGAAAACACTATCAATAGACTTTTAATTTTTCATGTCCCACAACAACATCTGTATCAATAAATACTTTATAACCCAATTTTGTTATTTCTCTACACCACGCAACATCTTCCATAGTAAAGTCTTTTGAACCTCTAATATTAACAAATTCTGGTTTAAACCAAGGATATTTCATGCTTTCAAATACACCTCGTTTAACCAACATAAATCCAAATCCTGTATAAACTACGGGGAATTTTTTGTATTTGCTTTTAAAATCATTCAACACTTTATCATCCATAAATTGGAAATTGCCATTTTGTTGGAAATAATCTTCATCCCAATAAGGAACAGTTGCATAATGAGTACCACCATCCATTTTGTATACACCACTAACAATATCTTCTTTATGATCTAATAGTTGTTGAAATTGTTTTGGTGTGAAGATAATATCACTATCTATCCACATCATATAATCATAATCCAACTTATTACCAAATGGTTTTTGATTTTCACCAGCTAATATATTACCACCCAAACACATATTACGAGCGTAATAAATGTTACAACTATACTTTTGAGAGTAAATAACGCTATGTCCTTTGTTATAACAATATCCAAGTAGATTTGTCCAACATTGTAAAAACTGTCCGCTAAATTCTCTGCCGGGTAAACAAAACAAAATTTTCATAAAATATAATAACTAAAATTGTACAATTACACATATATATCTATGTTACAACCTAGAAAGGATATTATAATATGGAAAATCAACTATCAAGATTCAGTGTTACAGAACTAAAGGCTTTGGTTTATGACGAATTGGCAAAGTCTGAACAAGCTCAAGCAAATATTCGTATTCTTAATCAAGAACTACGAAATAGACTTCAACCAGCACAAGGTGGAGTAACTAATCCAGATGGAAGTCAACCAACCGTTACTTCTGCTGATTTCTCAGGTGCTCCTGATGCTTAATTTATGTCAGAACCAATTAAATTTTCTCAAGAAGAACTAGATGGTTTGGGTAAAATCCAATCCAAATACCAAGAAAATACTTTCCGATTTGGACAGTTGTATCTGGATAAATTGTCTTTGGATGAAAAGTTCAAACAACTAACAGAAGCAGAAGCAAGTTTGAAAAATAACTTCTTGGAAATTCAAAAAGAAGAAGAAACTTGGTTAAATAGTATCACTGCAAAGTATGGTGAAGGATCATTATCGTTGAAAGACGGTACCTTTATTCCAACAAAAAAGTGATATAACAAACAAAATTCAAACAACCCACATAATTAATTTTATGTGGGTTTTTTATTGTATATATATAATTAAACATTTTAGGATATAATCTATAGAACTTTTATATTTATATCTAGCAAATATATTTTCTTATGAACATGGATCAATTTATTGTAAGACCAGGCCAAAAACCTGTTGAAGAAAAAACACAGGTTATTAATGTACATAGAACTGTAAAAGGTTTCTATAAAGCATCTATCATGGAACCAGATGCAAGCGGTAATATTAATGAAGCATTTTCAACTGGTTGGAAACCAAACACCATTCTAAATAGTGGATTGGACAAAATTGCTTATATGCCATGGGCACAAACATTCCAATTTTGTTTGATTGGTGACTATCCATATACTGGTGCTGATCCTGCTACTGCATCGTATGATGAAACCATGTTAAAGAGACCAAAGAGAATACATTCATTTTATTTGCCTGGTCAAGGAAATTGTGGACATGTAATATCAGGAAGTACGGTAAGATTGTTCAGAACATTTGATTTTTATAAAGAAATAGACAATGTTACATATACCGAAGTAGGATTTAAAGAAACTCCTGCAGCAAATACATTGTTTAGTAAAATTCGTTTTGATCCAACAATGAGTTTACATGCAGGTCAATTTATGCGTGTTTCATACGAACTTCGTGTAAATTTAAATCCTGCTACTGCAAGTGCAGGTGGTATTACTCCAAGTCCATTTCCATCATTTACTGGATGGACAACAGGTTCATTGGATAAAGAAGCAATTCAAAAAATAGGTTTGTGTGGTATTGATAGTGGTAGTGGATTGGCAGTTCCAATTGATGAAGGTGGATTTTGCAATGAACCATTTGCTCCAGGTCAATTAAGTTTTGGTCCTGCATTTGGATTCGTAAATAGATATTATAATGGAAGTAATGTTAATTATTATCCATCAGGTTCAACAACATATGAACCAAATCCGTTTAAAGCAATTGGACCACTTCAAGAATTTGATGTAGGTTATAGTAATATTTATGCTATGTTGGATTATTCAATCTCAGCAAGCAATGTAATTTCCGGCGGTAAATATAGCGGTAGTTTTGTTGTACCCGATACAAGTAACTTCTTACCAAGAAATTATTTTACTACTGATTATTTAAGAGCCGCCGCTACAGTTGTTTATGCTGGTGTTTATAATTCTTCAAGTTTTAAAAGCGTTGACGGCGGATCTGGAAGATATAGTAATATAAATTTTGAGGCTGCATCAGGATACATAGAAGGAAAAACTGCTTTGAGAGTGAGTGAAAGTATAAGATTCTATAATCTTGATAATTTATGGACTCCGTATTGTAAAATGCAAACTTATACATCAATTGGCAATACAGGATCATTGCCAATTAATAATACAAATTTAATCAACGAATATTTTTATGATACTTTAATGCAAACAAGTGGAAGTTGGTCGTATCCATCATACCCATCATCATTGGCAGTACCCGGTGGAAATGGAACAGGATCCGCATTTGAACCTGACAGTTCAATTTTAAGTGGAAGATCCGGATCATTTAACAATGTAAAAAATTCAAAAATTCCTGCTAAATATCCTTATTGGGATGATTGGAATCCGTTTACACCAACAGGTTCATTTCCGTCACCAATAAATCAAGTATCAAATTTATATGTTCGTGGATCAAGTGTATTTTTGTCTACACATACAGGATCTGCAACATCGTTTAGTGCTTCTGTAGATAGATCAAATAATACTAGTTCAAAGGTATTTTCATTTGAATTGCCAATGACAATAGTTCCATATAATACAGGCAGTTATTTTAGAGACAAATATGCTATATTTAGCAATGCAAATGCAAATAACATTGATATTCCTTCTGCTTATTGGCCAGGAGGTTCTGCTCCTGCATGGAGAACAATTGGTATTGGACCAACAAGTTTGAACACAAATCCAAGTACAATGACTGATGCGGCTAAGTATAATGGATATGTTTATGTATTGGAAAATGATCAAACTAAAGATAAGGATTATTCATTGAAAGTTGTATTTAGATACAGTTGGAATAGAGCTTAATTTAGTTGAATAGTTATGTCATATCAATTAGTTAATTCAGGTTCAATTGCCAACTCTGATACCGCAGATACATTGCGTGTATCATTTGCTAAAATTAACGATAATTTTTTGGAATTATCAGGGAGTTTGAGTTTTGATCAAACTCCCGTTGGTAGTGCTGGAGTTTCTGCTGGATATATCATTATAAAAATAAATGGAACAAATTACAAACTTCCTATTTATAATGTGTGAGATTATTTCATAACATATTTTATAGAAAGTTTAAGTCTCTCCCCCTTTCATATTACAAAAGAGGCAGAGAATTAATTGTTGCGGAAACTTTTACATCAAGTGTAAGTGCATCATTTAACTTAAGTCAAGTTGGGATTTTACCGGATTATTTTGAAGATAAAAGTAATTTTCAATTTGGTTTATCTAATGTAAGTGAATTTTATCTTCCTGAAGTTGGTCGAACAGGTTTAGTTTTAAAAAACACAGATTATCTTTATTTTGACCCAGAAAAATCTTCAATTTCATTTGGTCTTAAAAATATAAGTCACGAATTGTCTCCTTATTCAAATGTAGGAGAATCATTTGGATTAAAAAATAATAATTACGAATTAACTTCTAAAGAAGTGGTTGAAAATTTATTAAGTTCTAATGAATTTAATTATAACAATCTAAATTTAGATACTACATCAAATTCATTATCGTCAAAGATTATAAATAATGAATTTACAAGACTTGATGCTACATCAAATACAAAAGGGTTAAGTGAAGTTGAAATAAGTACAGTTTTATTAGATCAGACCAGTAATAATTTAAATTTAAACAATTTAAAACTTGATCTTGTTAATTTAGATACATCAAATATTACTGACTCGTTAATCGGAGTAAATAGTATTAATGTTACATTAGATTTATCTACAGTTGTTTCTAACTTAAATACAGTTGATTTATATTTGACTCTAATTGATAAGACTGATAGTAGTATATCAATAAATACAATTGATTACAATCAACAAATAGTAGATGAAATATTAAATTATAGTTCATTAAATACAATTGATTATTTAAATTATGTCACTGACACATCATCTAATAATGTTACAGTTAATTTATTAGATTATTTTGAACCGCAAATAAATAAATCAACAACAAATATATCATTAAATACTGTTGATTATTTACCTTTTGTTCCTGACACTTCTTTAAATCAAGAAAATTTATTAAATACAGATTATCTTTTATATAGACCCGATTATTCTGCTAATGTAAGCAATTTAAAAAGTACTGATTATTTAATATTTGTTCCGGATAAATCATCAAATCAAGAAAATTTATTAAATACAGATTATCTTTTATATAAACTTGATACTTCGGATAATATCAATAATTTACAATCATTAGATTATTATAAAAGTATAATTGATGCTTCTAATACTAATATAACATTAAATAATACTACATTGTTTTTTGTTTTAATTGATAGTGGATTTGATAAAAATGTATTAAATAATACAACTTATACATTAAGTTTACCTGATTATAGTACAGAATATAGTTCGGTTGAAACAACGGATAATTATTTTGTTTTAACCGACACATTTAATTTAAATACAACTCTTAATGACATATCATATTATCAAACATTAATTGATAAATTTACAACTGACAATAAATTATCAAATATAGAATTAAATTTTTATCAAGTTGATATTGGAAATTTTGAAGTTAATTTGACTGATATAAATTACAATTTGGTACAAATTGATAAGTCTTCAATTAATTTAACAATATCAAACTCAGATTATTATGTTACTCCTGTTGACATTGCATCATATAATTTAAAAATTGATAATATAGATTATACATCAATAGTTGTTGATAACGGTTTATTTTATAATAAATTTAACGATTTAACATTTGTTTTACCATATTTTGATATAAATCAAAATGTAATAACATTAAATGAAATAAATAAAAGTTTATCCGCTACTATAGATTCTGGATTAAATAATCCATCATTGAATGAAATATTGAACAGTGATATTGGTTTGTTATTGGATATTTCTCCATTTGAATTGAATTTGAATCAAATATTAAATTCATTTATTAATATAGATAAAAACGAATTTAGTGTAAATGTAAACAATGTTTTGCACGAATTAACATCAATTGATAAAATTCAATATTCAAATAATGTAAATCAGATATTACACGAATTAACATTATCAGACAAGTTCAATTTTTCAAATAAATTAAATGATATTTTGATAAAATATGATTCATTTCCTGCAACTTTTAGAAATGAAATCAATGATTTGTCTTATATACAAAATTCAACTCCTACATCAATTCGTTCTAATTTAAGAAATTTAAATTACGATTTATCGAAAGAATCAGGAAACAATTCAAATAATTTAAATAATCTAAATTATGAATTATCCAAAGAATCTGTTGGTTCAACAAATAATTTAAAAAATTTAATTTATGAATTGTCGCAGGAAAGAGCTAATAATAATGTTTCTACAAATAATTTAAATTATAATTTATCTAAAGAATCGGTTGACTTTGATGTAAATCCATCTTTGATTTACAATTATAGTCCAGAAATCATAAATTATAATGTTAATACATTATTAACATATTTGTTTGAACCAATTGATACAATCAATTTTAGATTATCATCATCATTAAATAATGTATATACTCCAGAAAATATTGATAGTAGAATTACACCGACATTAAGTAATATTTATACACCAGAAAATATTGATAGTAGAATATCTACAACTATAAATCATATATATTCACCAGAAATATTAACATTTAATCTAAAACCACAAATAGATTATACATTATATAAACAATCAACAAATTATAATTTAAGATTAAACGATTTAATATATGTTACATTAGATGCATTTAAAACTGTTAACGAAACAATACAATTATCAATTGATAGTGTATATAGTCCAGAAAAATCAGAAACAACACAAAGTTTGACAGGAACAGAATTATATTCCTTGATAACAGATCAAGCAACTGCGTCAAAGATAACATTTGTTCCATATGACAGTTCTTCAAATCTTACATTCAACAGTTCATCATTAAGACACTATGTGCGTCAAATAAATGAAGTATTCTACATGTCCGGTAGTCAATTGACATCAAGTAGGATAAATTATCAAGATGATATAGAATTAATTGTAATAGGAAAGGGGTCAACAACTACTTATAAAGACAATTTAGATTACAATTTACCATATAGAGCTAGCTTTTTAGTAAAAAATTGGCCTCATTATCAGTACAATACAAGTAGTTATTGGTATTTGCCGGTACCATTAAATGCATCAAATGATGATATATTAGCATCAGGTGATATTTGGATAACTGCTTCTTTTCAAAATGGAACGGATGTATTTACAGATCAATACGGTTTTGCGATAGATATATAATATAAGTTAATATTTATTAAAGAATGAGAATTACCGATTTAAATACATTAGTTACCGCTTCATTGAGTGATATTTTATATATCGTTGATGTAAGTGATACTGGTGATTTTATATCAGGTTCCAGCAAACAAATCACAGTTGGAAATTTCTTTTCTTCAAGTAATGTTGGAGGCGGCGGTGGCGGAGGCGGTGGAGGTGGGTCTGGTTATTTGGTATTGACTAGTAGTGTTGTATCATCCAGTGTAAATATAGATAGTACACTATTTACATCAGACGGAATTCAAACAGTTTATACTTTATCAGGAAGTGTAAATGATGTATCTGATGATATTATTGTATTTATCAATGGTGTATCTCAAATACCCGGAGTAAATTATACATTAACATCTTCAAATTTGACTTTTAATGGAACTCCGTCATCTGGCAGTAAAATTGATGTACGAAGAGCAAATTCGATAGTAAGTGTAACATTTATTACCAGTTCGATGGGAGTTGAATATTTTGCGGGTAATAATTCTTCTAGTCAATTTACTCTTACAAATGGACAAACGGTACTTCATAACTATGATGTTTTGGTTTCAATTGATGGATTGATACAAAAACCTACAACAGATTATAGTATTACAGGTTCATTGCTTAATTTTACAGTACCCCCTCCAAATAATACAGATGTAGAAGTTAGATATTTAAGTCCACAGACTTTTACAATTGTTAGTGGAAGTGGGGGAGGAGGAGGAACTGGTGCAGGATTTCCATTTAGTGGCAGTGCAGTAATTACTGGCAGTCTTTTGGTTACCGATTATATAAGTGGATCATTTACTGGTTCTTTATTAGGTACATCATCATATTCAAACGATTCTATATCATCCAGTTATGCATTGACTTCTTCCTATTCATTTAACAGTTTGTCATCAAGTAATTCAATATATGCAATTACCGCTTCTTATGCGTTATTAGTGTCAGGAAGCGGTGGTTCAGGTGCAGGATTTCCATTTAGTGGCAGTGCAGTAATTACAGGTTCATTAAATGTTACTAATACTGTTACCATCAATGATACTACAATAAGTGCAAGTAACGGCGATTTATATCTAAATGGAACCTTGTTAAGAACCATACGATATGCTTATTTTTCATCAAGTATCAGCAGTTCAACTGAAATTGGTATATTAAATGTAAGAAACGATTTATTACAAGGCAAATCATTGTTAAACGGAGACATTTATGTTAACAATCTTTCAACCTCGTCAAATGCTACATTAAATATATATAATGCATCTACATCCACATTATTTCAAAGTGAAACGATCTCACCATCTCAAAATTTGATATTGAATCTTACTGATTTTGTTCCGTTAAAAATATCAGGAAGTGGTTATTTTACATTTCAAATAACATCAAGCGTTACCTAAAATATAATAAGAATTTATATTAAATCACTATATTTATAATCATATGAGTTTAATTAACCGTCAAAATCAAAATATTAATATGCCGGCAATCATTGAAACGCCGAGCAGTATTTGGATGCAAGGACAAGAACATGATGCATCTACATTGAGTCCTTTATTCGGCAAACAATTTCATTATATTCATAGTAATGTCAATACAAACGGCACAATTTATACAAAATATAGTGGTGTACTAGGTTCATGTAACAACAACGGAAATCATACAAATAGATCAGACGATTATTTGGCATTTAATCTTGAAGATTTTAATAGAGGAATGAAAGATGTTGATGGTTATCGGTGGAATGATGGATTTAATTATTATACAATTGAATATGGTGGTTATAGAATGTGGAAATTTAATCCATCTAATCAAAATTTAACATATGGACTTGTAAATAGACCAAATGCCGAAACTAATTATGATTCCAACTGTGGATATAATATTAGCCACATACATGAAAATTTCGTTTTGGATGAAGATGGTACCAATGTATATTTGATGAGTGGAACACATCGAGTTTCTAACAATGCAACACCATATATTTGTTCAAATGGGAACGGATCAAATAGCACATATAGAAGATTAATAAAAGAATTTTCATTTTTTAATAAATCAACATTGAGCGTAACAAATGACGGTAGTCCATTGGTTCAAAATGAAAATGGATATCATGCTTATATTGGAAGAAGTTCCACCAGAATATTTACTTATGGAACAACCGCTGATCAAAATACTACAAGATTGTCAATGTATACTAAATCTACAAATACAGTAACTACGGTACAATCATTGACTCATTCAGGTTCACATACACCAATACCATCAGAAGCAATTCAAATAGATTCCAGTGGAAGTTATGTATTTTATCATACACAAGTAGTCCCAAATGGTGTTCCGTCTGGGTCATCAAATCCAAAACATCAAATTCAAAGAATAATATTTAATATAAATGGCAGTCAAGCATCAGGATCATCCGGTCCAAGTGTTGTTGCATACAATACAAATTGTACAGTGGATTATAGTGCAAGTGGCAGTTTATCACCGAATGATTTATGGCCAAATAGTTGGACTACAACTATACAAAGATATTTCCAAAGAAGAACCAAACTATTTTTAAATCAACCTGTAAGTGGTTCTACAATGTATTTAATTGCATTTAATATTACTCCTTTTAATAACGATGACAGTAATAAAAATTATTACAATGCTCATGTTTTTACAACCCACCCTACTGCAAGTGCGGATTTAACATATAGATCGTCCGATTCAATTTATAATGATTTGGGTGGGGAAGTGAGAGCTGTAATTGCGATGGATAGTAATACCAATAGATTTTTAGTAGTTACTACCAATAATATGGCAGTATATACATTTGACACTGCAAGTTTATCTTTAACATTAGCTCAAATAATTCCTGGTGAATATAGACATTACGGTGTAGATACATATGGAAGATTATGGGCTACAACTTATGCAAATGATTTATTCTCATTTGCATTGGATAGTCCAGTAAGAATCAATATTACAAGTCCAACATCATCATATTCTTATACTGGCACAAGTATTTCATCCAGTGTAAATGTTGAAGCAAGAAATTATTTAGGAAGTCTTGTTGCGGTTCCAACGAGATTAACAATTGAAGGTACTTCTGCTACATTTACATCAAATGGATTGAGTTATATTGATGTTACGACTACAACCAGTTCAATTGTAAATGTACCAATTACTATAACAAATGGTGGATTTACAAGAATAGTTGCAAG
>Ga0207942_1000065_pt1 | contig 28816 bp, 46 predicted proteins | sample LakMenEpi12Oct12_FD_150687 | JGI IMG/M metagenome (GOLD analysis project Ga0207942, IMG submission 150687) | Freshwater microbial communities from Lake Mendota, WI - 12OCT2012 deep hole epilimnion (SPAdes) | ecosystem: Environmental > Aquatic > Freshwater > Lake > Epilimnion/Euphotic zone ... | reverse complement strand
GCTGGGATGTATAAGGGTAATAAAGTAACTTTGGCATCAAGACAAGCGGTAGAAGCATAAAAGTAATGCGTTAGTCATTCCAGACTAAAGAAGGGGTGCGATACCACCCTACCGCTCAAATACAACGAGAAATCAACGAAGTATGGCAAATGAAGAAAATTTAAAGGCATTCCCAAAAGGTGTAAGCGGAAACCCAAATGGGAGACCTAAAGGTGTTCCTAATAGCAAGACAAGACTTTTACGTTTATTGGAGTTGGTTACTAAGGTTCGTAACCCAGTAACAGGCGAAGATGAGGAGTTTACAATAGCTGAGCAATTAGATATGCAGATTATAGCAAAAGCAAGAAAGGGTGATTTAAAGGCTTATGAAATCCTTTTAGATAGATTAGAAGGCAGACCTAAACAAACAACCGACATAACCGCTGACATAAAGGGTAATGTGCAAATCACAATAGAACCAGATGCAGATTGTCAACCAATTAAAGATTAAAGCAACTCCTGTCTTTTATGCTAATAAAAAGGCATACGAGGATGGCTATCCGATAATATGCAATGAAGGTGGCTCAAGATCAAGTAAAAGCTATTCAGTTGTTCAATTGCTAATCCACATTGCTTTAACCAAGCCTAATACAAGAATTTCGTGTGTATCTCATTCCTTACCACATATCAAGCGTGGAGTTTATAGGGATTTTAAAAACATACTTGAACAATGGAACATTTGGGATGAAAAGGATTTTAGGTACACGGATTTTATTTATACATTTAAAAACGGCTCATACATTGAGTTATTTGGATTAGAGGACCCAGACAAAGCAAAAGGACCAGCAAGGGATATACTATTCGTAAACGAGGCAAACCTAATTAGTAAGGCTTTGTTTGACCAGCTTTTGATTCGTACTACTGGACAATCATTTTTAGACTGGAATCCAGCCGACTTTATCTCTTGGGTATATGAAGTAGCCGACAATCCAAAGAACAAACGCATCCATTCTACCTACCTAAACAATATCTCAAACCTAAGCGAAAGCCAAATAAGAAATATTGAGCAATACAAGGATTTGCCTGATGACTTTATGTGGAAGGTTTACGGCTTAGGGGAACGAGGCTCTGCAAAGGAAATTATTTATACTCAATGGAAACAATATGACCAAGCACCAGATGGGGATGTGTTTTATGGATTGGACTTTGGTTACGTTCACCCAGCTGCATTAGTTAAGGTTACGCACTATGAAGGACAAAACTACTTTGAGGAAATAGTTTATCAAAGCGGATTGACTCTTAGTGATCTATCAAGATTGATTAAAGAGAAACTACCTGAACGTGCAACAATCTATGCGGATGCTGCCGAGCCTAAATCTATTGAGGAATTATACCGACAAGGGTTTAACATTAAACCAGCGCAAAAGGATGTATGGGCAGGAATAGTAAAGATGAAATCTTATCCAATAAACTTGCACTACAATAGCAAAAACCTAAGAAGGGAGTTTATGTCTTACAAATGGAAAAAGGATAAAAACGATAACGTAATAGAAGAACCTGTAAAGGCAAATGATGACTTGATGGATGCTTGTAGGTATGCCGTGTTTACGCATTTAACCAAGCTAAAATTTGAGGTGTCGGTATTTTAGGATAAATTGTCTAACTTTGTTAAAATTCATATATAATGGGATTACTTGACTTTTTTGGTAAAAGACAAAAACTATCTACTGTACTACCACAAATTCCTTTTAACGGACAAGTTGCAATACAACAAGGGATAATAACTTGGCAAGGTGGCGATAACATTAGTTTCGTAAATGATGGTTATTCAGCAAACGATATTGTTTATTCAATCGTAAAATTAATTGCGGACAAAGCAAAACTTGCTCCATTCCACGTTTACAAAGTAAAGGATGAAACTTCTGCAAAGAAATACAAGGCTTTAATGAGCCAACCAGATAAGATTGAGAACTGGAAGGATGTTGAAAAGCTACATAAGAAAGCATTTGAAATATATACAAAAGATGCACGATTAAACGAGTTATTAAAATATCCTAACGAGGAAGATACATTTGGCGATTTCGTAGAGGCTTGGTGTACTTTTAAATTAGTAACAGGTAACTCTTTTGTTTACGCAAAGATGATTGAAGGTGGCAACAATGATGGTAAGCCGTATGAGTTATACGTGCTTCCTTCACAATATATGTACGTGTTAGCGGACATTCAAAACTTCCCTCCAACGATTAGCGGATACCAATTGAATTATGGTCCACTTTGGAACTTTACTAAGCAAGAAGTACTACAAGATAAATACATAAACTTACAATGGAATACAACTGGGAATCAACTATATGGTCAATCACCATTGATGGCTGCTGCGAGAAACTTGACTCGTTCAAACGAAGCCAAGACTGCGGCGGTTGCTTCTTTCCAGAATGGTGGTCCAGCTGGAGTTCTTTTTATGAATGATGATAGGTTTGACCCTATTAGCGGAACACAACAAGCACAAGCACTTAAAAGAGCAGTAAGCGAGAAAGGTGGGTCTGCTAACTTTAATTCAATTGCGGTTAGTGGTTACAAAGTTGATTGGAAACAAATCGGTTTAAGTCCTGTTGAATTAGATATCATTGAGAGTGAAAAGTGGGATATGAAAGCACTTTGTAATATTTACGGAGTACCATCTCAATTATTAAACGATGCTGACAATAAGACTTACAACAACCAAAGGGAAGGTGAAAAAGCATTGACAGTTCGTTGTGCTATTCCTTTGTTAGTTGGTATTAGAGATAACTTGAATAGAAAATTACATTCGGATTGGGGATATCGTGGAACTGATATTTACGTTGACTTTGACCCAACTGTTTATGGTGAATTAGAAGCTAACAAAGCAGAGCAAGTTGAATGGTTAGATAAGGCTTGGTGGATTGCACCAAAGCAAAAGATGGATATTATGGGATTAGAGATTCCGCCTTACATAGATCAAACTGAAATGGAAAAATTATACATCCCTTCAAGTTTACAAAGTCCAGATGAATTTCAACCATTAACGCTACCAAATGAATAGTCAAGAGATTATTGATAAGCTATTTGATTTAAAGGTTGACCTAAAAGCCGACCTTCAAGAAGTTATTGATGAAGTTTACGCAAAGTATCACGAAACTGTGAATATGTCTTACTCGGAGTTAAAGGCTTGGAGTGAAACTAAATGCTCACGTTTAGCATCATTAGATAGAAGTCCAGTAAATAGGAACTTAAATCTATTAAGCAAGAAAAAAGCGGATTGGGGTGCAAATGAAGTTAAGTCGGCAAACAGAACGATTAGCTTTGTTAGTAGAATGAAAAATATGGAGCAAGGCAAACCTGTAAACAAAGAGTGTCCATCTAAAAGGGATATTTCCTTAAAGAATTGGGCATACAATCCTAACAAATGATTTGGCAAGATTATAGAAAACTATATTTAAACGCAATAAAAACCTACTCACCTAAGTTCAAGAAAGAACTACAAAGGCAAGTGGATACTTATTGCGATACCCAAGATTTAAACGCTATAAGCGATAAGAAGATAAAAAAGACCATCCAAAACGTTCATATTGCAATGGGCGTTAAGATGGCACAAATTGCCGAGAAAAACGTTTCTAAGTCAGTAAAAAGTTATTACGGACCAGAGGAATTTAAAAGTAAGCAAACGGACTTGTTTACTTATGTAATGTTGACTTACCTTGAATTAAAAGGATTAGATAATATAGCTGCCGAGATAACACAAACAACAAAGAACCAAATTCAACAATACTTAATCAAGTCTGTTGAGGAAGGTTTGACAATGCAAGAAACAATCAAGCTATTAAGAACGGCTGGTATAACGGACTACCGAGCTGAAATGATAGCAAGAACGGAAACAGGCAGAGCAGCAAACATTGGCTCAATGGTAGGCACGGCTGCAACTGGACTTGTAACTATGAAGGAATGGATAGCAGCGAGGGATAACCGAACAAGGCGAGTGCCACGAGATCAGTTTGACCATTATCATATGGATGGAATAAAAGTACCTTACGATGAAAAATTTAATGTTAAAACTAAGAATGGCGGTTTTGAGCAAATGTTACATCCTTGCGACCCAAGTGGAAGTGCTGGTGATGTTATCAATTGCCGTTGTACGTTAGGTTATGAAGCTGTAAGAGGCGAAGATGGTAAGCCAAAAAGGTTACAGGACAATCCACCTATGGGCGATATGGGATTAGTTTGGAATTTGATAAATAACGTGGCTTTGATGCAAATTTCTAATTTAATAAGAGATTTGTTAGCAGATTAAAAAAAATTAATAACTTTGTTATATGAGTAAGATTGAAAACAAAAGCTACAATGATATGATTTTGGATATAGAGCCAGAATCAAGAACAGTAAAAGCGTGTTGGTCAAGAATTGGGAACGTTGATTTGGATAACGATATTATCGTTGCTGAAGCGTTTACCAAGACTATCAAAGAACGTGGACCAAAAGGAAAGAATATGATTTGGTCTTTAGTAGATCACAAAGCTGATATGGCACATACTTTAGGTAAGCCTAAAGAGTTATATATAGAAGGCGATATGCTTGTTGCGGTTACTGACTTAATAGAAACTGAATGTGGCGAAGATGCTATCAAGTTATATGAAGCTGGTTTAATCAATCAACACTCAATCGGTTTTAGTACGTTAAAGTCGGATGTAAACCAAAAGACTGGTGTGCGTACAATTACCGAATTAAAACTATATGAAGGTTCTGCGGTTCTTTGGGGTGCTAATCCAGAAACTCCAACATTGGGTTTCAAGGGTGAGTTCAAAGAAACTAAAGAAAACTTATCAATAAGATTAGAAAACTTAATCAAAGCGTTTAGAGGTGGTACATTCACAGATGACACCTTTGCTTTAATGGAGATTCAAATAAAACAAATACAAGCTGAATTATTAGCTTTGGAAATTACTGAAACAATCACTCAACCCGAGCCATCAGTTGAGCCGACACCAGTGGTAGAAGAAAAAAATAACGAGGAAGTATTAAAGGCAATTAAGCAATTTAACAATCTATTTAAAAAGTAAAAATGGAAAATTTAATCAACGAAATGGCTGAAAACCTTAAAGGTTTCCAAGCTAATGCAGAAGCTCAAATTAAAGAGGTATCTGCACAAGTAACTGTTGTAAAAGACGAGTTACAAAAACAAATTGACTCTCAATTAGCTACACAAAAGAAAGCAGCTAAGAAAGAAGTTAAGTTTATGGATGAAGTTATTATGGAGAAATTAGATGGTAACTTTGACGCAATGGAGAAGTCTTTAAAGAATAGCGGAAAATTCCGTTTAGACTTATCTGATGTTAAGACAATGACTTTAAGTGGTAACTTAACTGGTGATTCTCAAGCATCTTATGCTCCGAACCCAGCTATCCAACCAGCTCAAAGCATCAACTTTAGAGATTTGATTCCTACAGTAAGAAGCGAAACTGGATTGTATGTTTACTATCGTGAGAACGCTGGTTTGACTAACAACATCGCTGCTCAAACTGAAGGTTCTGATAAAGGTGAGAACAACTACTCTTTGACTGAAGTTAAAGTAGTAAACGATTACTTAGCTGGTTTCTCTACATTCTCTAAGCAAATGCTAAAGTCTTTACCATTTATGACACAGACTTTACCAAGAATGTTACAAAGAGATTTCTTCAAGGCTGAGAACTCTGCGTTCTTTACTGCTGTATCTGGTGCTGCAACAGGTTCAACTACAACTGCTGAAACTAACGATTTGTTACAATTAGTGGATTACATCGCTAACCAAAAGACTGCGAACTTTGTTCCTTCTTATGCTTTAGTATCTCAAACGCAAATGGGTCGCTTATTGAAAGCAACTATCGCTGCTGGTTACTATGCTGGTGCTGGTTCAGTTGTTGTTAACCCTAATGGCGGTATCACAATCTGGGGAGTTCCTGTAATTAGTGCTTCTTGGGTAACTGATGACAAAGTATTGATCTTTGATTCTGCATACTTAGAGAGAGTTGAAGTTGAAGGTTTAGCTATTGAGTTCTCTTACGAGAATGGCGAAAACTTCCAAAAGAACTTAGTAACTGCTCGTATTGAGTGTTACGAAGACATCAACTTAATGTTGACTACATCTGCAATCTATGCTGATATGGGTAACGTAGGTTAATTCTAAGGATTAGTAAATAATGACCCCTACCAATTCGGTGGGGGTTTTTTATTGGAATAAATTAAGTAATTTTGTAAAAAAAGGGTATGTCTTATAATAATTATATTAATGACTTTAGTGCCGTTCCTATCGCACCAATAGTTGAACCAGTTACTTTAGCAGAAGCAAAATTGTATTGCCGTGTTACTACAACCGCTGAAGATACTTTGATTACTTTGATGATTACACAAGCAAGAGAAGCTATTGAAGTGGCAACAGGATTGAGTTTAATACCAAAAGACATAACTACTTATTTCAACAATATAAGTGGCAATTTTGAGATTCCATTCGGACCAATTGACATTGATACGTTTGAGTTGTTTGATATGGAGCAAAATGGAATAGAGGTTACAACACCTAACTTACAATTGATAGGCAATGAGTTCCCAAAATTAGTATCTCCAAGATATGCCAATTTAAAGGCTACTTATGAGGCTGGTTATACAACTATCCCAAAAGACCTTAAATTAGCCATATTAGATCAAATTAGCTACGATTACGAAAATAGAGGCTTGGATGGTGATTCTGGTATTTGTGAGAAATCTTGGAAAGCCTGTCAAAGATGGACAAGAATAAGCCCAATATTATAATATGAAGTTAGGTAAAGCGAAAGCAAATTATATTGATGCCAACACGATGACTCGCCAAGTTGGAATCTATGCTCCAACAAGGACAAGTGATGGTCAAGGTGGGTACACAACCACATTTGCCCTACAAAGCACTGTTTGGGGTGATTTAAGACCAGACAATCAAGTTCGTGAGATAGGAGAGTCAGAATTGCAGTTCGACCAAAGAAACCGCCTTTATATTCGTTTTGGAGTTACTATATTAGATTCCTACGAGGTAGATGTTGAAGGCGATAGATACACAATACATTCCATTAAGAACGTAGAGAACCAAAATAGGTTCTTGGAGTTAATAATTTACAAGTAATGGCATTTAGCGTTAACTTAAATGGATTAAAAGACATTCAAGATGCTTTAAAGAACATTGATGGGAAATTAAAGCAAGATGTTGGGGATGAGATTAACGCTTCGGCTTTAAAGATATTAACCGATGCCAAAAGACTTGCACCTGTCAATTTCGGTCAACTAAGGAATCAAATAGCATTAGTACAAGAAAGCCAATTAACATTTGGGGTTGAATCAAAGGCATCTTATTCGCCTTATGTAGAATTTGGTACTGGTCCACAAGTAAGTGTTCCAGCTGACTTTACATCCTATGCAGCACAATTTAAAGGTCAAAAAGGCGGTAAGTTTAAGGACTTTGTTGATGCTTTGACTTTATGGGTAAAGCGAAAAGGCATTGGGGATGGCAAAAATGATAGAGGATTAGCTTATGTTATTGCAAGGAGTATATTACAAAAAGGGATGCGACCTCAACCTTTTTTAATACCTTCGTATGAAACGGAAAAGCCAAAATTAATACAAAGACTAAAAAAATTGTTAGATGTTAAATCCTAATATAGAAATAAAAAAGTGGTTTTATACTAACTTGACAAGTGCGAGTGGATTGGTTGTTTACGATGGTTTTGCTCCAGAAGGTGCAGGGGATGAGTATATTGTAATGACAGGTAGGACATCAAGCCAAGATCAAGGCAAAGCTGGATACACAAATAGTATTAGCATCACAGTTGATATTATTACAAAAAATGCTAACTTTGGTTATAAACGTGCTGAAGCTATAAGCGATTTGATATTAGAAGATATAAACTCGGATACAACAATAACCTTATCAAATGGTTTTGGTGCATCAAGTTTAAGTGTAGAAAGTATTAGAAATTTAGATGGCTTAAATCCTTTAGATAACGTTTTTAGAGTATTGATAACTTATAACATAATAATAACTCAAATTTAAAATTAAATAAAATGGCAGAAACAAAAGTAAGCGGTAGAGATTATATCCTCTTAGCTGACATAAACAATGATGGTACATACAAGGCAGTCGCTTGTTTGACTACAAACTCTTTGACATCAACTAATGACACAATTGATGCAACTTCTAAATGTGGCAACGAGTACACTCCAGCACCTTCTTTTTCTCAATCTTTTGAGTGTGAAGGTTTTGCAATTGATGAAACAGGTACACCATCTAAAGATAGCTACCAACAATTATATGCTGCTCACGCTGCTAAGACTTTATTCGCAATTAAAATGGGAAGAGCAACTCCAGTTGCAGGTGATGTTTATTATGGAGGTACTGCTACAAGTTTAGTATTTATTAGCGATTTCGGTGTAACTGCTGACGATAAGGATGATGTTAAATTTACTGCAACTTTCGTAGTAAGTGTTCCTCCTATTGCACAAACTGAAGTACCAGTATAAATAAAATAAAAAACTATGTTTGAATTAAAGACTGACAACAACACAATCCACCTAAAGTGGGGAACTTGGGCTATGAAAAGGTTTTGCGAATTAGAGAATAAGAATCTAATGCAGCTAATTGAAGTTTTATCTGGAGGGGTTTATGACTTAGATACAATCGTTCATATAGTACAAGCCGCAGCAGAAAGTGGATGCAAGAGCCTTAAAAAGCCTATTGACTTTGATGAATTTGAAGTGTGCGAATGGATAGATCAAGTTGGTGGGTTATCTGCAAAAGATGGACAATTGGTTGAGTTTATGAAATATATGCAAGACTCAATGACTCCAGATTTAAAGCCAGAAAAGGAAACGGACGAAAAAAAAAATTAGGGTTTTATAGTTGGGACTCAATAATTATTCTCGCTATTGAAGTTGGCTTAACGATTAACGAGTTTTGGCAATTGACGTGGCGAGAATTTTTATTATATAAAACGGCTTATCAAAACAAAGAGGTAAGGGAATGGGAAAGGACAAGAATGGTGGCTTATTTGATTTATAAAGTAAATACAAGTGAGAAAAGTCCAAAGAGCTTAAAATCGTTTTTCCCTTTGCCAAGTGATGAACAAGAAGATGATAAGCCTAAACTGACACAAGAACAATTGGCACGGACATTAAAGTTGTATGGAGTAAAATAATAAAATGGCACAAGAAACGTTAAAAATTACGATAACCGCAGACAATCAACAAGCGGTACAAAATATTCAACAAACAGTTACCGCAACAAATCAATTGGGTAATGCGTTTAAAACGTTGCCAAATACAAGTAATTCAGCTACTTATGCTTTATCAAACTTATCAAGAGTTGCGCAAGATGCTCCTTATGGATTTATAGGTATTGCGAATAACTTAAATCCTTTATTAGAATCATTCCAAAAGTTAAGTAAAGAGGCTGGAGGTTCTGGTGCTGCTTTAAAAGCAATGGCAGGTGGTTTAATGGGTCCAGCTGGTATTGGGTTAGCTTTGGGTGCGGTATCATCTTTAATAGTTGCATTTGGTCCAAAATTAGCTGATTTCATAAGTGGAACAACTGAAGCATCTAAAGCAGAAGATAAGTTTGCACAAAGTTTAAGAGATGCAAGAGCCGAAGCAAGTGAAACAGGAATAAGATTACAAGCATATTTAACAATAAGTCAAAATGCAAATGTAAGCGAAGAAAGGAGGGCAGAGGCATTTAAAGCGGTTGTAACTGAATTAAGTAAGGTGAATAAGGCTTATGCATCAACTATTACAACTGTTGACCAAGCAAGAGGAGCAGTTGAATTATATACACAAGCATTAGTAGCACAAGCAATTACTACAAGATATATTGATGAAATTGCTAATAAGACAATTGCTTTAGCTGAAGCCAATAAAAGAATAATACAAACAGGAAGGGAATATTACGCAACTTTAGAGTCAACTAAATTAGCAATTAATGGTTATGCAGATGCTTCGGTTTATCAAGCAAGTGCAATTGCTAAAGCAAAGGATGCTAATATTGATGCTCGTAATGAAGCATTGGCATTAAGAAGTGGAATTATAGGATTAAAAACTTCAGTAAATGATTTATATGTTGCTACATCAAATAATCCTTTCTTTAATTTTATTAAAGGAGCAGATGATACAACAAAAGCAACTGATAAAGCAACTAAAAGTGTTGAAAAATTAGCAAAACAAGCAAGGGTTTTAAAGGTTAGTACAACTCAAATTATACAAACCGAAAATGAAATAAAAACACCTGCAACACCAAATAAGCTAAGCAAGGATTTACCAATGTTTGCGCAACAATATAATGCTGAACAAATATTTAAAAATGAAGCGGCATTAAAAGCATACAATACTCAATTACAATTAGCAAACGGAATTACTGATACAATTACACCAGCATTTGAAGCAATGTTTCAAGCTATGGCAAATGGTGAAAATATAGGTAAAGCATTAGAGGAATCATTTAAACAAATTATTGCTCAATTGACTGCAATGATTATTAAGGCTTTAATATTTAAAGCTGTTATGACTGCTTTAGGATTGCCAACTGTAGGTGGAGGTGGAGGTTTAACAAGTTTGGCAAGTGATTTTGGCTCTACTCAAAATGGAGGTCAATTTGTATTACGAGGACAAGATTTATTATTGGCTACAAATAGAGCGCAAAAGGCATCAAATCTTAAAGGACAAAACATTAGTTTAGCATAATGGCATACGGATTAAGATATACAATAACGCAAGAATTAAGAGATGGAACATCATTAATAGTTAAGATATACGAAAAAAGCTATGTTGGTTCAACTGTTACTCCATATATAGGAACAAATGTTTCTTTAGTACCAAATGCTACAAATGAAGACCCAATTGCTTTTATAATATCTTCGCAGTTAAATGTGTCTTTTATTATATCAGATCAAGACGATTACGATAATTTCCCTGACTTATTAAACTTTGATGAAACAAAATATTACGTTGAATTAGTTATTGATAACGTAATCAAATGGAGAGGTTTTTTACTTAACGATTATCTTCAAGTTCCATTTACAACAGGTAACCAAGAAGTAAGTATGACTTGTATTGATGGACTTTCATTTTTAAGATACATATATTATGATGGTGATGTAAATGTAAATTCATTAATTAAATTAATTGACATTATTGGTATTTCTTTAAATCAATTGCCATTTGAAGATATGATATTTATTTATGCTTGTTGTTCTTACTATGCAGATGGAATGTTTGACAGAGGCGATGCTGGTGGCGATGAACCATTTAGTCAAACGTATCAATACAAAAGGGATTTTTATAAATTAGATTATTATACTATTTTAGAAAATATAATTAAGACTTTTGGTTGTAGGTTATTCCAAGCAAATGGCAATTGGTATATTTTGCCAATGAATCAACAAGCTGACACAATATATTATACAAGATATGTTGTTGAAGATGCGCCAACTGTAAGTGGTAATGGTATATTAACAAATACAATAAACATTCAACCTTATCAAGATAATAATGTTCATTTTGTAAATAATAGTCAAACCAAAATAGTAAGAAAAGGATTCCCAACTATTGAATCAACTTTGCCGTATAATTACGCTGCAAATTATATATATAATGGAACTTTTAAATTTACTACTGGTTCTGGTTCTACATTAAGAGCTAATGGATGGAGTGAGTTTGAGGTTGCACCATCAAGAGCAACTTTGGTTATTTTACCAGAAGATCAATCAAATAGATATGAAATATTTTATTTAGGAGGTGGTAATGCATATATACAAAACTATTTTGCATTGCCTACTGCTTATGAATATTTACCAAAAATGTATGGTACAAGTGCATCTTTATCTTTTGAATATCAATCATCAAATGCTGGTGCTAAAATAAGAGTTTATATAACTGCTTTTATTGGTGGAACAACATACTATTTAAAAAGTGATGATATTTGGAGTACAACCTCAAATTTTAGAGATATTACATATACAACATACAACTCATATATTTCAAGTAGTATAGAAATACCTATGGGTCTTTCAGTAGAATTAGGTGTAAATATTGAAGGATTAATAGGTGTTAAGTTTGAAGCAGCTAATGGTGCGGTTGGTGGTTATATAAGAAATGTAAAATTAACACAAGGAGAAGCATCAATTAAAGAAGTTGTAATAACAAGAAATATAGGTTCTACATCTCAAATAGCAACAGATATAGACATACCTTATAGTGCCATTTATCCATATCAAGGTGCATCACCAATACAAAATAATGTAGGTTTATTATTTGATGAAGATGGTGTTATATTGAGAGATTGGTACAGATACGGATATCCACCAGAAGATTTTGGTATGTTGGCTGAATTAATTATGCGTCAATATTCAAACTTACTAAGTAAAAATATAGCTACTTTAGAAGGTGATTTGGGAGCAATATCTGGAACAAATGGGTTTATTTATCTTGATAAAACATATACAATAGAAGATTCAAGTACAAATGCTTTGTCTTATAATAACAAGAAGTTTTTAATAAATAGGCTTACATCAAATCCTTATATGGATGAAACAAGCCAAATACAACTTTTAGAGATTACTATGGTTGATAATGCTTCTACTGCTACTGTTGATTATATTGGGGATGTTACCATAGAAACTCCAAAAAGATATTTTAATAATGCGTAAATTTGTAATATGGCAGCAGTAATTGGAAATAATGTTATGCTTTATTGGCATAGGACAGATGTAGACCCAGAGGTGGATGTTGCGTTTGCTTGTAGTACAACTTGTACTTTTAATGTAAGTGTAGATCAAAAAGAGGTAACAAGTCAAACAAGTGCTTGGTTTCGTGAATTTAAGAACGATATAGCTACTTGGAGTGTAACCTGCGATGGATTAATTACTTTGAGTGGTTTTTCTTATTTGTTTATGTTAGACAAGCAATTAGCCAGAGAACCAATAGAAATTAAGTTTGTGGTTGATAATGGAGTAGATGGATTGGTTATTATTAACGGAATTTGTAATATTACAAGTTTAGCAATAAACGCACCTCAAAAAGATGTGGCTACATATAATGTGAGCCTACAAGGTAGCGGAGCGTATAACACAACAGGAACAAGTGTAGACCCAGAAGGAATTATTATAGTAGGTGCAAACCCTGTTAAGACTAAAGGTTACACGGCATCTGGTGGCGAAACATCAATTACATTTGCTGACACGATTGGTTACAATTGTCTTTACGTTTCAAGAGGTGGTGTGGATGCACAAAACATTTTAACAAGTGGAGTTCCAACTGGCGATGATGTAAAGTTTGTGAGTGCGACAGGAGTTCTTACTTTTGGTAGAGCATTAGCAGCTGGTGAATATATTAGAGGATTATTTCAATAAAATATTATGAGTCAATTACAAGTAACAGGAGAAGCAAAAGTTAGGGATATACAAGGTCCAGTAGTGGCTAATAGTGGTGTTATAACTGCTTTAGATGGAGATGCTTCTCAATATGTACGAGGAGATGGTACGTTAGCGGATTTCCCTACATCAACAGGTGGTGGTAGTTCGGTTTCTTACTATCTTAACTCAAGTGTTTCACAAGGTACAATAGGAGGGGTTGCTTATAGACAATTAGGTAAAACACCTATTATTGGTGCTGGAACTGATATTACTATTTCGGCTAATGGATATGTAGCGAGTTACATAACTGATGCTAATGACCCAGCTTTATTAGAAGTACCAGCTGGTAACTTTAATTGCGAGTTCTATTTTAGTGTAAACTCTAATGCTCACAATCCTTTTGTTTATGCAGAGGTTTATAAATATGATGGCACAACTTTTTCTTTAATAGGTACAAGCGTTGGAGTTCCAGAGTATTTAAGTAATGGAACAACATTAAGTCCTTATTATTTTGCTATTCCAGTTTCTCAAACTGTTTTAACTATAACTGATAGAATAGCGATTAGAATCTATGTTAACGTAGATGGTAGAACAGTTACTTTGCATACTGAAAACGGACATTTGTGTCAAGTAGTAACAACCTTTTCAAAGGGATTGACTTCATTAAATAACTTAACAAGACAAGTACAATTTTTAGGCACAGGAACAAGTGGAACGGACTTTAACATCTCAAGTGTTACGGCTACTCATACTTTTAATTTACCTGTGGCTTCGGCTACAAATACAGGTAAGTTAAGTTCAACTGATTGGAGTACGTTTAATAACAAACAAGCTGCATTATCATTTACTGCTCCATTAGATAATACATCTAATACAATATCAATTCCAGCTGCATCTGCTTCTGTTGATGGATATTTAGATAACTTAGATTGGACTAAATTCAATACTGCTTATAATGATTCAATCATAAGTGCATCAGTTACAGGAACAACAACTAAAACTTTAACGCTTAATCAACAAGATGGTGGTACAATAACTGCTTCTTGGACAGATGACAATACGGATGCGGTTACAAGTGTATTTGGTAGGACAGGTGCAGTTGTAGCGGTTAGTGGCGATTATAATACAGATTTAGTTACTGAAGGAACTACAAACCTTTACTTTACAAATGCAAGAGCAAGAAGTTCTTTAAGTTTTACGGCTGGTAGTGGTGCTTATAACTCTACAACAGGAGTTATCACAATACCTACAAATAACAACCAAATCACAAATGGTTCTAACTTTATAACATTAGGTTCTTTAAGTGGAGGTACAGGAATAAGCTACAATAATACAACAGGTGTTATTACTAACTCTGCTCCAGATCAAACTGTTTCTTTAACGGCTGGTGCTGGGATATCAATTAGTGGTAGTTATCCTTCGTTTACGATAGCTTCAACGATTACTCAATATACAGATGCGTTGGCTCGTGCTGCATTATCATTTACGGCAGGAAGCGGTGCTTATAATAGCACAACAGGAGTTATTACTATTCCAACTAATAATAATCAAATTACTAATGGCTCTAACTTTATTACTTTATCAAGTTTAAGTGCAGGAGCAGGAATTAGTTATAATAATTCAACAGGTGTCATTGCATCAACAATAACACAATATACGGATGCTTTAGCAAGAGCAGCGATTAGTTTAACTACAACAGGAACGAGTGGTGCTGCGACTTATAATTCAACAACAGGAGTATTTAATATACCTAACTATGCACCTGATTTAAGTGGCTATGTTACTTTAGGTACTACTCAAACTTTAACAGGATTTAAAACATTTAGTGCGCCAATTGCAGGTGGTAGTGGAGATTATACTAATGTAACTTCTGCGCAATTAAAAATTAGTAGTGGTACACAAGATATATGGAGAATTCCTCACGTTAGTACAAGTGCAACACAAAGCGGTGTTTATAACTATGAAGCAGGTAAGCACGTTTATTGGGGAGAAGGAACAGATGGTGGCGATTATTATTTTAGAGGTAGAAATTTTAAAGTAACGTCAGATGCGGAAAACTTTTCGGTTAGTACTTTAGGAGCAGCTTATGTTAGAAGCACTTTGCAAGTTGGAGGAGTTGCTATTACAGGTAATTCTAATTCTTTTTATAATGCTACTACTGAAACAGCAGTCGCAATAAAACAAACTTCAGGAGGTGGACAAGTTGCTTTATCATTATGGAATAACGGAACTACAGGGGAAAATAGATTTACAAGATTTTTTACTGAAGGAACGGCTACTTTAAGAGGTACTATACAATATGATAGAACAACCGACAAATTAAATATAATTGGCGAAGGAGGCGGATTGTTATTTTCAGGTGCTTCTACATTCTCAAGTAATTTAACGATGGCTTATGGCGGAAATCCAAGATTAATTTTACAAGATACAGATGCGGGTGCGGGTAATGTTGGAATATTGTTTAAAGAAAGTACAAACGATAAATGGACAATAGCTTCAGCTTCAGGTAATCTTCAGTTTTTTAATGAAGCGACTGCAAGCAACGCAATCTATATAACTTCATCTAACAATATTGGGGTAGGAACTACCACAATTGGTGGAAGATTAGATGTAAGAGCAGCAGGAACTTCATCTTGGACTTATTATATTAGAAATGCAGCAGGTGGATATGGAGGTGGAATATATAATACAGGTGGTAATAATAGTCAATTATATTTAGCTACTTCTGCTGGAACTGACAATGTTGTAATTGCTGCAAGTGGTGATTCGTTTTTAAGAGGTGGTAATTTAGGTATTAATACAACAAATCCAATAGGTAGATTAACTATTTATGGCGATCCTAGTGGAGGTTCAGGTGATTATACAAATATGACTAATCCTTCATATAGAATACAAGGTGCAACACAATATTGGAGAATAGCTTATTTATCACCTTCTGCTAATATTTCAGGAGTATTTAATTTTGAAACAGGTAAAGATGTCTATTGGGGAGAACCAAGTGACACAGGTTTTTATAGGTTTAGAGGTAGAAGTTTAGTAGTAGGAAATACAGTTTCAGGAGGTGGGTCATTACAAGTAGATGGTAATGTAAATATTAATGGAGTATTTCAAATAAATGGAACTACTATTGGTGGCGGTGGCGGAAGTGGTGTTACAGGTAGTGGTACAACAAATTATGTTACAAAATGGACAGGTGCTTCTACAATTGGCAATTCAGGTATTTATGATGCAGGTGGTATAATTGGAATTGGTACTAATTCTCCTGCTATGAGCGCAAGTGCATCACAAGGCTTAAATATTAATAATGCTACATACATACAGCTAAGACTAAGTTCTAATGTTGGTAGTAATTCAGCAGGTATGGAGTTTTTCCCTACAAGTGGTGATAGATATGAAGTTCAAGCAAATCCTTCAAATCAATGGTTTGTATATAATAGAACTGCTGCTGGATATAGATTTACTATTCACGGTAATGGTAATATTACAATAGGTGCTGATACTGACAATGGATATAAATTACAAATTCTTGGAGGTAGTGCTTCTTTTGCTTATGGATATTTAAGCGTGTTTAGAGGTTCAAGTGCGCCAAATGATATTTTAGTAGGTAATGATGGTAATAGATTTTATATTGGTGGTAATGCTTATGTAGTTGGTTCTGTAACTGCAACGGGCGGTTTCTTTGATACTTCGGATAGTAGATTAAAAATTGTAATTAAAGATTATAATCAAGCAAAAGGAATAGAAAAAGTTGAAGCAAGACTATACCTTAAAAACAATAAAAAAGAGTTAGGTTACTTTGCTCAAGATGTGGAAGAACTATTACCAAGTGCAGTTAGCAAAGGAGAAGATGGATTCTTAACTTTATCTTATAGTCAAGTACATACTGCAAAAATTGCTTACTTAGAAAAAGAGGTGGCAGAATTAAAAGAACTTATTAAATCTTTATTATAATGCCTTGGGTAAGTTTAGCAAATAATCAAGCGGTTACTTATAACAATCTTTGGGATGCGGTTAATACGGGTGTTTTTATACAAAAGCAACCTATACCAACTTCTACTGAATGTATTACAAAAGCCGATGCAAATGATTATGTATATATAAATACTTCTTATGCTTCTTACGCTGCAAAAGCATCTAATCAATTAATTGTTAAGCAAGATTTACAAGCTGCAACTCCAAGCAATGTTATTGTTTATACTCCTTCAACTGGAGTTTATCCTTTAAGTGGTAGCACATCTGTTTCTACTTCTGGAACAATTACAAGCTATTATAGTTTTGATGTTTACTTGTATGTTGGTTTTAATAGTGCAGGACTAAATAGTGGTACTGTAAATAATGATTCTATGCTAATTGTTCCTCAACCAGCAAAAAGTATTAGCGGTGCAACAATTACTTCTTTTGGTCAGGTAATAACTTCTGGCATTGCACAACGATATATATTAACTCCAAGCACTACATATACTATAACCTTAACAAAAGGAGATTTATTAGGTGGTGGTAGTACATTAAGATTTTATTATTCACTTTGTGATTTATGCGTACAATTTCCTTTATAAAATAAAAATAAATAAAAATGAAAACAATTCAACCCGTATTAATTTGGGACAATGGAGTAAACTTAGAAGCTAAAATATTAAATGCTTTTGCAGTAAATGTAACTTTAGGAACAAGTGCAATTTTTTACTATTCTTTAATGGAAGAAAATGCAGATGGTAGTCAAGGTTTTGAAATAAGATATGGTAATTTGACTATGAAAGGCGAAGCGTATGCACAATGGGAAGTAGATTCTTATGCTTGGGATTGGGTAGCTGCTCAACTTAACCTAACAATCACAGGTGATTATATACCACCAGTACCTCCTCAACCAGAACCAATTGTTGAAGAAAATATAGAAGAATCAATTTAATTCAATATTTAACTATATTTGTATATAAAATAAAAACTATGATAACAATTAATCAAGAACAAATCAAGGAATTAGAAGCGTTTATCAACACTATCCCAACTGCGTATGGTTTACCATTATTGCAGTTTTTGGGTAAGTTAAATGCAGAACAAAATCCACCACAAGAAACAACTGAAGCGTAATGGTACATAATAGCAATCAATCGGACTTATTAACTATTGTTAGCGGAACATCCGCATTTATTAGTGTTGCGAATGTGCAACCCATAGTTTCACTTATAGCGAGTTTGATTGCTATTGTTTCTGGTCTTTTAGCTGCAAGATATTACATTAAGGCTACCAAAAGATTCAAGTAATGAAAGAGGTAGTAATCGTTCTATTAGTGGCGGTTCTAATCTTTTTTATCGGAAGTGAGGCACGATACACCAAAAGTGAACCTGTAATCTTAACTGATACAGTTTACCAACAGAAAACTTTTACTAAGTTTATAAAGGGAAATTCAATCCCTTTTGTAGTTTTAGACACAATTTACATAGTTGATAGGGTTACCGACACAATTACAATCGTTAAGGATTATAACCAAGTAAAGGTTTATTCCGATACTATGCGCATAGATTCTATTGGATACGCATACATTCAAGACACAATCAGTCAAAACAAGATACAAGGCAGAGGTTTTAGTGCCAATTTTAACCTACCTACGATAACAATTACCAAACTAATAGAGCAAAAGTCAAAGAACCAGCTTTATTTGGGATTTATAGGCGATTTAAAGCACTCAAACGGACAAATTGGTATTGGCGGTTCAATTGCCCTTAAAACGGCTAAAAACACCTTATATACGGCAACGGCAACAATGAACGGATATTCTTTTGGATACTATAAAAAGTTTTAATATGAAAAAGTTTATTATTTCAATGTTTAGTGATGAAGTTGGTGCAATGAGCCATAAAAGGATTTTGGCTTTTATTGGTGCTATTTGTCTTTATACAACTTTTGTAATTACTAAAAGCGACCATTTAGGGGATTTAGTATTTTATATGAGTATGGCATTTGCAGGTTTAACAACTATTGATAAATTCAGTAAATAATGGAAAACAACGAAAAAAGAGCATTTGCAATTGGTTTTGTATTGTGGGTAATTGGATTAGTTTACTTTATAAATCAAGTAATATGATCTCTAAGAAGGCAATTGAAATGATTATTAAACACGAGGTCGGAGGTAGAGCCGTGTACGAAAAAAGATACCAAAAGCCTATTTGGGCTGGAGGCGATAGCGGATGTACGATTGGTCTCGGCTATGATCTTGGCTATGTAACCGAAAAGCAGTTCTTTAGCGACTGGGATGGCTTAAATTTAAACTTTATTAATGCGTTAAGAAAAGTGGTAGGGATAAAAGGTGAATCGGTTAAATCAATGATGCGTGGCGAAATACTACAAGTTAGGATTCCGTACAATTTTGCCTATGATGTATTCGTTAATAAGTCGCTACCTAAATACTATGCTTTGACTAAAGCTATTTATCCAGAACTTGATACTTTAAACGAGGACACAAGAGGTGCGTTGGTTTCAATGATATATAACAGGGGTAATAAGTTAGATGGCGATAGGCGAAAGGAAATGAGGGCAATAGTTAATCTTGTGGCAAAAGCTGATTACGAGGGGATTGCTGACCAAATAGAAAGGTCTAAAAGACTCTGGGAAAATGTAGGACTTGATGGACTTGTAAAAAGAAGGGAGGAGGAGGCAGACTTAATTCTAAACTCACTAACCTAAAATAAACCTATGGCAACAACAAAAAAAGGCGGAAGTAAAACCACAATGAGTGGTCAAATAGTATTGGACTATTTAGCTAAATATCCTCAATGGATGCCGTCTAACACTTTAGCTTCTTTGATTATGAAGGAGCAATCAGCACACTTTGACAATCAAGAAAATGTACGTTATTTGGTACGTTATTATAGGGGTAAGACTGGCGAAACTAAAAGTGTAAAAGGAACTAACAAACAATTTATAGAAGATTTTAAGCGTACTGCTTCAAACTTTGTGCAGCCACCTACTTGGGTAGAGGAAAAGGTTGTTTACTGTTTGCCGATAGGAATTAAAAAGATGGGTTTTATAAGTGATCTGCAAGTGCCATTCCACGACCCTAAAGCTATTGAGGTTTGCTTTAAATACTTACAGGAACAAAAGATTGATTCATTATTTATCAATGGTGATTTGGTTGACTTTTACCAATTAAGTGATTTCCAGAAAGACCCAAGAGTAAGAAAGTTTGATGAGGAACACGAGGCAATAATTGAGATGCTTGGATTTATAAGAGCATCATTTCCTTTGATTCCTATTTATTACAACTTAGATGCAAATCACGAGTTTAGGTACGAAAGGTATATGAGAACCAAAGCTCCAGAGTTATTAGGGTTAAACGGCAAGTTTGATATTGAGGAAATATTGATGCTAAATACTTTTAACATTATTCCGATTAAAAACATAGACCACGTTAAGTTTGGAAAGTTACCTATCATTCACGGCGATACTACATTTAGAAGGGGTAGCGGTGTAAACCCAGCTAAAACTTTATATGATAGAGTTAAGCAGTCGGCAATAGCTTCGCACGTTCACCAAGTACAGTCTTACACAACCAAAAATCAGTTTGATGAAGAAGTCTTTACTTGCTGGACCACAGGTCATTTGATGCATCCTAACGTGGAATATTGTAAGCACGTTGATAATTACTCACAAGGGTTTGCGATATTAGAAAAAGATGTTGAAGGTTACTATTCGGTGCAAAATAAAAGAATCTATAAAAACAAAATTTTCTAATATGAGATACCCTAAAAACTTTGCAAAATTGACACCAATACAACAAGAGCAATGGTTAGTTACTAAACTAATTGAATTGCACAACTTAGAACAAGAAATCAAGTTAACATTAGGCAAGATAAGAGGTGGTGAGAAACTTATATTTAAAGAAATAGACAGACCAGATTTAGCTTTATTGAAAGATGAAGATTAAAGTAATATATCGCAAACTTGGTAGGGAACAAGCTCACGGCATTGCTGAAAGTGATGGTGTAGTTTATATTGACTCACGGCTAAAAGGCAAGAAGCAGCTTGAAATCTTATTACACGAGTGCTTACACATCCTCAATCCAATGGATGATGAAGATGCAATTATTGAGAAAAGCGTAACTTTATGTAAGGTTCTTTGGCAACAAGGATACCGAATGGTTGATAATTCTAACGATACACCATTACAAGATGGTTCTAAATAGTTGTTCGTTCATAGTTCCTCACCCCTAAAAAGGTGGGGTTTTTTATATATATTTGCAATTCATATTGGAGAACTTAGGTTTAACCCCCATTTAGTCTTATTTGGGGGTTTTTTATGCCATTTATCCTTGTTATTTGCCGTTCATCACATTTATTTAAAATAATTGACTTGTTTGATAAAGTTATAAGGTTTTACCCTATCTTTGAATCCTAAACCAAAAACAATCAATATGAACAGACTAAAAACTCCACAAGAGAAAGCAAACGAACGCTACAAAGCTGAAAGCATCAAACCGATTTACGCATTTATTATTGTATGCGTTGCATTTTTAATTACTGCAATCCTTCAAAACATTTAACTATGAAAACACCAATGCAATTACTATTAGAGTATATTAAAACTGCTCACACCTTTACATTCCTTCCAGAACAATTAGCTAAAACTATTGAAGAAAAGTATTTGCCAATGGAAAAAGCTGATCTAAGAAATGCGTTTGACAATGGCGAAATAAACGTATGGAACGGCAAAAGAGATGAATCTTTTGAATTTGAAGGTGGTATGGACTATTATAACAAAACCTATAAAAACTAATTTATGAACGCAATTGAAATATTTATTTACACATTAGAAACTAAATTAAAGACAATGCCAAGTGGCTATGTAAAAGAAACAGTAACCGCCTGTAAGGAATTAGCCGAAGGCATAAAAGAAATCTATGAAAACCCTAATAACAACATTAGTAACGAATCAAATCAAGACTAACCTACAAACCGAAGCCGACTCAAAAGGCATAACATTAAGTAAGTTGGTTTATAAAATCCTAAAACAATATGAGCAAACTAATCTATCAAGAGAAACAACTAAAGTTGCACAAAAGAGCAACAATCCTTCTGGAACTGCTAAAACAAGCACAGGGAAGGCAAAATCTATTTGAGGCTGATCTTGCTGAATGGAGGCGAGGCTTGGATGACACAAGGACAATGATTAGCGAGGAAGATTTACTAATTAAGATTGCAAGAATGAATGACATCCAGCGCAGAATCCTTAAAAGTTACCATTACCTTATTCTGGACCTTTATACCTTAACAGAGGACTTTATGTTACCAATAAACCTTTTACATTTCTAATGAAAGAAGTACACAAAACGTATATGGCAGAACTTGAAATAGAGGTTTTGCGAGAAAAGAACAAAGAACTAAAAAAAGAAATAAACAGGTTAAAAGACCTATTAGATCAACATTTAAACATAAAAACAACAAGAATGGACAAAGAACAACAAAAAGAGTTTGCGATTGAAATAGCCGAAAAAGTGTGCAATTACTACCAAATTAAGTATGGACAAATGATGTCCAAATATAGAGGCGAGGAAGTTACTTTGGCAAGGCAAATGACAATGTATTTGACTAAGGAAAAAACCGAATTAAATGGCGAGGAAATAGCACAAATCTTCAATAGGGATAGGACAACAGTTTTGCACTCAATCCAAAAGATTAAAGGTCAATTGTCAAATAAGTTTGATGATACCATAAAAAAGGATGTTTTCAACTTAAATGTGCTTATTTAATTTGGTTATTAACACCAAAGTAGTTAATTTTAAACTCTAAAACCAACCAATATGAACGAACAACAACTGGCTAAAAAGCCACAACTTTCGTACACGAAAGATCAAGTAGAGTTAGTAAAATCACAGATTGCTCCAGAGGCAACAGTTGATGAACTAAAACTCTTTCTTTACCAAGCCCAACGCACAGGACTTGATGCGTTATCAAGGCAGATTTATTGCATCCACAGGAACGTTAAAACGCAAAACGGATGGACTAAAAAAATGACCATTCAAACAAGTATCGATGGCTTCCGAGTAATCGCTGAACGTAGCGGAAACTATGGTGGACAAAGCGAACCAATCTTTGTAGAACAAGATGGAAAGTTAATTTCTTGTAAGGTTTCAGTATTTAGATTTCACGGAGAAACAAGGTATGAAGCATCAGTAGGTGTGGCTTATTGGGATGAATACTGCCAAAGAACAAACGATGGTAAACCAATGGGTTTATGGGCTAAGATGCCACATACAATGTTAAGCAAGGTTGCAGAGGCATTAGCTTTAAGAAAGGCTTACCCACAAGATTTAAGCGGACTTTATACAGGTGATGAAATGGCACAATCAACAGAGGAAACCCCAGCCTACATTAAGACTCACGAAAATTTAGAGGACTTAGAATTAGCTATTGATTTGTGCATAAATACTACCGAATTAAGTCAACTTTACGCACTAAATAGCGAACTTGCAACTAAAGATGTAACTAAATTATTTACCAAGAAAAAACAAACTTTATGACACCAATAAATAAACTTTGGGATTTAAGAGAGAATGTTAAATTTTGGCAATATAAATTTGATACAAGCTACCCACATAACGCAAAGGAAATGCTTGATAAATTAAACATAGCAAAGCAACATCTTAAAAACCATAAACTAAAATACTTTCCAGAGTTATTAGATCAACCTAAAAGGGATTATATTCCTTATCAAATGTTAGCTGATAAATTTGAGATATTTGAAAACTACTTAAACGATTAACTATGCCTTATTCAACTTGCTGCGGAGCAGAAACCAATATGCCTGAAATCGATATCTGTCCTGATTGTTTAGAACATTGCGATTGGGAAGAAGATGAAGAAGAAGATGAGGAAGAAAAAGAACAAGATAGACAAAACGAAATAGCATTAGAACAAGATCAAATTAATAAACACGAAAACTAAAAACAATGATTGTACTAAACATTTGCAAAGAAGACATCAACTGGAAGGAAGCTAAGAACGGCAAAAACTACGCAAACGTAGCTACCGATTTCTTAAAAGAGCCAGATGACAAAGGAAACACCCACACAGTATGGAATAACCAAAGTCCAGAGGAAAGAGCCGAAAAAGCAAAGAAAAACTATTGTGGTAGAGGTAAACAAGTTTCTTATAACGCACCAACTGCTAAGAAGGAATTTGCCGTAAACCAACAGGAATCAGAAGATGATTTACCATTCTAAAACAACCCCTCGTTGGGCGACAACGTTAAGCGCAAATTTAAAAACTACAACTATGAGCCAAACAACACAAATCGCAAACTACCTAAATAAAGGTAAAAAATTAACCCCTATTGATGCTTTAAACAAGTTCGGATGCTTTAGATTAGCTGCACGAATAGCTGATCTTAGGAATGATGGAATGAATATTAAAACTACCATTGTTAAGCTAAAAAATAAAAAGCAAGTAGCACAATATTCGGTTAATTAGTGTATTTTTGTATTAGGTGTCGCATACCTATTAGCAACTTATTGCCCTTGATTTGAACCCCCAATGCGACTGGGGGGAATCTGATGGGGCTATTTTATTTTATGGCAAAGAGATTTACAGACACAGAAAAGTGGAAAAAACCTTTTATAAGGTCTTTAAAAGCCCCTTACAAGCTACTTTGGTTATACATTTGTGATGACTGCGACCATTCTGGAATTTGGCAAGTTGATATAGAAGTTGCACAAATAAGGATTGGCGAAAAGTTAGATGAAAAAAAGGCATTAGAATATTTTGTAGATAAGATAATACCATTAGAAAATAATACTAAATGGTTTATCCCAAGTTTTATTGAGTTTCAATATCCAAGCGGTTTAAGTGAAAACAACAAAGCGCATACAGGAATAATTAAAAATTTAGAAAGGTATAAAGAACAAATTGATAATTACAAGCCCCTTATAAGCCCCTTGCAAGGGGACAAGGATAAGGTTAAGGTTATGGATAAGGTTAAGGTTATGGTAATGCTTCCATTTGAAAGCGAAGAATTTATAAATTATTGGGAAATGTGGAAGGAATTTAAAAGAAAACAATTTAAGTTTACATACGCTACCCCACAAAGCGAACAAGCAGCTTTAAAAGACTTGGTTAAACTATCAAATGGAGATGAACAAATTGCACTGCAAATAATTGAACAATCATTAGCAAAAGGCTGGAAAGGTTTTTTTACACTTAAAAACGAAACAAATGCAACAGGAATTAGCAACAATCACAAACCAAGTTTTAGTGAGAGAGAATGGGATGCCCTTAGAAATCTATAATAAACTTGAACCAGATGAATTAAAGGTTGCAGTTGCTTTAGACACAATGAGTGTTAGTAGATGCTCACCAATTGAGGTTAAGGAACATTTAAAGACCTGTATTGCTTTAAGTGGATGCCAAATACCAGCAATTGATTCTTTCCAGTTTTTATGCGAATTTGTAATTAAAAACTATGGAAACTTTAAACTAAAGGAACTTGGAGTAGCTTTTGAACTTTACGCAATGGGGAAATTGTCAGTAGACAAAGCGATTATGTTTACCCCTAAATTCTTTGGCGATGTGATGGCAGCTTATAATCCGATAGCTTTGCAAGTAAGACAAAAGACCTATGTAGAACCTAAACCAGTAGAGATACCTAAGATAAATGATGATGAAATTATTGAGGCATTGTACGAAAACTGGAATAAGTCGGCTAAAAGAGGCTGGGAGTTGCTAAATACAATGGCTTTTGATGTACTATGGAAACGAAAGGAACTAAACAAAGAAAATCTTAGTCAAGAGAAGGCAGATCAAATAAAGAAAAAGATAATAGCACATTACAAGGTGATGGCTAAAACACCTAAAGACTTAGAAAAATTAAATAACGAAATATTTATCAAAAACGAGTGCAAGAGATATACTTTGTACCTATTTTTACAAAACCAATTATGAAACAATTAACATTTATTTATGAATTAGCAAAGTTTATGCTGATATCAGTTCCTTTGGCATCTTTAATTTATATAACCGCACATCTATATTTTGAAATAAAAAGATTATGCTTAAAATATTTATAACCATAGCTATTTGGGAACTATTAAAACAACTTTATTACAAACTGATAAACCGATGACAGGAATAGACAACAACATTGAAGTAAGACTGATTTACTTAGATACAAAAGAGGAAATAGAATTTAGATCAATAGCAAAAGCAGTTAGGTTTTTACATACTGATTACAAAACGATTATGGCTTATATGAACCCAATTAACAAAAAACGATACAAGCATAACGATAGATTATGTGTTGTTAGATTGAAAAAGTAACCCTAATTTTGCTTTATGCCATTGATACCTTTACCAAAGTTGTTAGAAAAGACCCAAAAGGTAGTTAATGCTTACATAAGGAAAAGGGATGAAGGATTGCCTTGTATTAGTTGCGGAAGCTACAATGGTAATCAAGCTGGACACTACTTTACTGTTAAAGGTTATTCGGCTTTAAGGTTTAACGAATGGAATATCCATTTACAATGTGCTGGATGTAATATGTTTAAGCACGGAAATCAAGCAATGTACCGAATAGGCTTAGTTGAAAGGATAGGTGAAAAAGCGGTTAAGGAATTAGAGTTTGAGGCGGTTAACAATAGGGTTAAAAAATGGCAAAGAAACGAATTAATAGAACTAATTGACAAATACAAGTAACATATTTGAAACGTGCAAAGAGCAAGAAATAGCTGGTTATCCTTGCTATGTTTTTGAGATTGATGGAACTACGCACTATGTATTTGGTGAAACACAAGAACAAAGATTTGATTTTATGGCAGATTTAATAAATAAATATGGCGAAAGTAAGCAGCAATAACAAAGTCAGCTTTGGCAAAAGGCGATGTGGCAAGTACAAAAAGACATCTGGTCCTAAAGATAAACTAGTTAAACCATATCGTAAACAAGGTAAATAATGAAAGACACTTACGGCAAGAAACTATATACCTGTAAATGCGGTACAGTTACCGAAGGCTATGTTTGGTTCGGTAAGATAAAAGAAACTCAATTTGAATGTAACAAGTGTGGCAAATGGGTAGGTTATGACAATTTAGAAAAGAAAGTAGATAGCATTATATCAATACGAACACCAACTAAAAACAGATAATGAACATTAACGAAATCAAGCCTAATCCAAATAACCCAAGAATTATTAAGGATGACAAGTTTAAAAAGCTGGTTAAGTCAATCCAAGATTTCCCACAGATGCTTGAGCTTAGACCAATTGTAATAGACGAAAACAATATAGTTTTAGGTGGCAATATGCGTTTAAAGGCTTGTATTGAAGCTGGACTTACGGATGTACCTGTAAAACAAGCTAAAGAACTAACCGAAGAACAAAAGAAAGAATTTATAGTAAAGGATAACGTAGGATTTGGCGACTGGGATTGGAGCGACCTTGCTAATAATTGGGAAACCGAAGAATTAGAGGAGTGGGGATTAGATATTATAGGCTTTAGTAATGTAGATGATTTGGGCGAAGGTTTTACTTTGCCAGATGGCGACAAATCACCTTTCCAGCAAATGACATTTACTTTAGCAGATGAACAATGCGTACAAATTAAAAATGCTATTGAGGAAATTAAAGGTACAGAGGAATACAAATACGTTGAAACAATGGGTAACGAAAATTCAAATGGTAACGCTTTATACTTAATAATAATGCAATGGGCAGAGCAAAAGAAATCTTAGTCAAGGTAATACCAAGCAAGGTTGCTAATGAGTTTGTTAAATTAAACCATTATTCTGGTAAGGTAGTGCCAAATAGCACTTTACACTTTGGTTGCTTTTTAGATGGTAAATTGCACGGAGTATTAAGTTATGGCAGTCCAATGGTAAAAGCAAAAGTTATACATTATGTAGAAAATACAAAATGGAATGAAGTAATAGAACTTAATAGAATGGCATTTGATGAATATTTGCCAAAATATAGTGAAAGTAGATGCATTGCAATTACTATTAAACTTATTAAAAAAAATGCTCCTCACATTAAATGGATATTAAGTTTTAGTGATGCAAACCTTTGTGGTGATGGAACAATTTACAGAGCAAGTGGATTTCAATTAATAGGAGTTAGTAAAAATACAAGTACATATCAATTGCCTAATGGAGAAGTGGTATGTAGTTTGACAAGTTCGGCACATAGAACAAAAGAAAGTAATGGTAAAAGTGGAACAAGTTGGATAAAAGATAATGGAGGTGTAAAATTAGATGGGTTTCAAATTAGATATATTTATTTATTAGACAAAACTTGCAAAATAACAGTACCTATATTACCTTTCTCAAAAATAGATGAACTTGGAGCTGGGATGTATAAGGGTAATAAAGTAACTTTGGCATCAAGACAAGCGGTAGAAGCATAAAAGTAATGCGTTAGTCATTCCAGACTAAAGAAGGGGTGC
>Ga0207942_1000064_pt1 | contig 28976 bp, 20 predicted proteins | sample LakMenEpi12Oct12_FD_150687 | JGI IMG/M metagenome (GOLD analysis project Ga0207942, IMG submission 150687) | Freshwater microbial communities from Lake Mendota, WI - 12OCT2012 deep hole epilimnion (SPAdes) | ecosystem: Environmental > Aquatic > Freshwater > Lake > Epilimnion/Euphotic zone ... | reverse complement strand
ACTTGATCCTGAAGTTCCTGAAGAACCATCTGTACCTGAGCTTCCACTAGTTCCATCTATACCGCTTGAACCTGATGTACCATCTGTTCCTGAAGAACCTGAAGTACCTGAAGAACCGCTAGTTCCATCCGTACCACTTGATCCTGAAGTTCCTGAAGAACCGCTAGTTCCATCCGTACCGCTAGTTCCTGATGAACCTGATGTACCATCAACTCCACTTAAACCTGAAGTACCACTAGTTCCTGATGTTCCCGTTCCACCCGTAAATTCAATAATTACATTTCCGTTTCCATTATCAATAACTGAAGCACCTGAAAATGTCATACCTGTGACATTGGCAACAGTTGTTGTACCATCTCCAACACTAAGAGGACTACCTCCTCCACCTGATGTAAATCCAGTTACTTGAATATCCTCACCAAGAGAATTGGTTAGAGTTAAAGTTTGGTTACCACCATCATAAGTTCCACCTGTAATTGGTGCGGTTAAACCTGTAATTGTTATTGTACCACCAGTATTATTAAATAAATCTAATTGAGATGTCCCAGAATAATAAGTTCCACCTGTAATTTGAGTATCTGTACCATAAAATATTCTCCATCGAGCATTTTCTCTTGTATCATTATACCCTTCAATTGTCGAACCAGTCCAAGCGTTAATGAAATCTCTACCCGCTTGAGAACGATTATTAACCGTAGTTGAATATTCTGTTTGAGTTTTTGCTGAATTACCTGTAAGTCCTGACAATGAATTCCACAAAAATTCATAATTAGGTATTGTGTATTGATAAACGGTATCGGTTTCTTGAACATAAACTTGCATACCCAATCTTCTCCTACCTGTAGAAATGTTGTCCGAATTTAAACTTATACCATCAGGTGAAAATACCGAACCAGTACCTTTAGTAAAGTTAATTGGTATTGTATTAGCGGATAATTGAATTTGTGATGGGTATGTTGTAGCGGTAAGAATTAATTCAAGGTCTCTTAAATAATAAACCTCCATGTAACCCCCTACATTTAATACCGAAAAATTAGTTCCAAATGGGACAGTTCTAGCAACACTTTGTGTTCCACCTAATTGTGCTGGCGATAAAGGATTTTTATATTCAAATGACATATTCTATATTTTTTATATTTTTTTATACTTTAAGGTGTTTTTGTATCTCCTTTAATCCAAAGTGTCGTACCTAATGGTAATGTATTAGGTACATAATAAAGTTCATTCATCCATAAAATTCTGTAAGTTCCTGAAGGAATTGCACAACCACTTGGTACCACGACATTTATTGCCGCATTTCCAGAATCAGGAATACCATTGTTAATAATTGATGTTGAACAAGCGGCACCTGTACCAACATCTAACGTCATATTATTAAATGTACCACCAACACCCGTTAATGGAACCCAAACTGTATACACATACTGAACTGAAGGATTAACTGTAGATGTTGTTACCCCAATACTACCAAATGTATATTGATTTTGGGGACATCCTTGAGAATCAGTGCCTGTTCCTGAGTCTTGTCTAATTGCATTAGATATTAATGAAACATTTGTAATAAAGTTACCACTTGAACCGCTCCATCCTGGATATTGAGCGTATATTGCCATGTCAGCAGCATATGTTGCACCACCCGCAGGTCCAATATTATTACTAAATCCATTAAAATTACCACCTAAACCAGATGTAAAAGTACCTATATCAAATTGAGATGTACTGTCTTGTGGTTCTGGAAATATGTAAGCCCTAAATGGAACATTGGTTGGTGTTGGAGTTAATGTTGGTGTTGGAGTTAATGTACTTGTTGGTGTGTTAGTTGGTGTTTCAGTATTTGTTGGTGTTGGAGTTGGCGTAACACTTGACGGAGTTGGTGTTGGAGTTTGATTTGTCGGAGTAATCGTTGGTGTTGGTGTAGGTGTTGGTGTTTCACATTGTATATTCACCACAACACCATTTAACATTTCTGTTCTTGTTTGTGCTGAATAATATATTACGTCATCAAGATAAACGTTAAATGGCCCTAAAGCATTTGAGTTAGACGTAAGTCTTACTATATATGAAGTACAGGCGCTTAATGTAAGTTGTTGTTCAATTTCATTATTACAACCTGCTGCAATATTAGTAACAAGAATAGTGTATGTAGTCATCCGCAGTTTTATTAAATAAATACCACAGATATAATATTTGATTGTTAGTTTTTAATAAAAAACTAAATTATTATATTTCGGTTGAGATTATGTTAAAAATACAGTTAGATTCTTGTATAGTCATATCTACAATACAAGACGCCATTTCAATGGTTATTTCAAAGGCACAACCAAATGTACAATCAAGAATTTTAAAGACACTACAATTATTATCATCTACTAACAATAACATAACCTCTGGTGCGGTTTCAAAAATTGAAGGAATAGTTGAATTATATTTTTGTGCGGGAGGAACTGGTCCTGGATCTATCGTCCCAAGAAAAGTTTGATTGTTACCATAAACATCCGCAAGAAAGACATTGATTGGGTAAGTTCCACCTGATATTTCTGTTATTCTTATTTGTACCATTTCTTATATTTTAATCACACGACAAACACATAATATCGTAAACTATAGTTAATTCAACCACAATTTCTTGCCCGTTTAATGTTGTATTATTTGGGTCAGTACTAACTGTTATTTGATTATTAAATGCATCAATAGTTACACCACCAACACCAGGAATTGTTAATAATAAATTTTTAACCGTATCATAATAAAGATTGTCACTTGGAGCGTTAACCAAAGTTGTTCCTGTAAAAAAGTTTTGATTGGTTGTTAACCCCATTGGATTAACAGAAACTTTAACACCAAATACCGCAGATAATAAATCACAACTAACTTTATCGTTAGTCAAATCATCAAAACCTTCATTTAACATTTGAAGTAAACCGTACTTTGTTTGTGATTGGATGTTGAACTGTTCACCACCCATAACATAAGTTTGGTATGAAACATAAAGACCTTGACAATCAATTAATGTACTTCTAGTTAAAGAACAACCAATACTATCAACAACAGTTAAACTGTATGTACCAGCAGTTAACCCTGTAACTTGAATTTGTTGTGGATTAGTTTGAACATTACTTGACCAATCAAACGTAAATGGTGGTGTGCCAGTTGAGATTAAAGCCGTTAATGTTCCATCAGAACCTTCGCCACAAGAAGTACTATATAACGTAAAATCTAATGGCACACTTTCATTAACATACACTTGAGTTGTTTGTGTACATCCTGTAGCATCTGTAACCGTTATTGTATGTTGCCCTGAAGCAACGTTTGTAAACGTAACTGCAGATAGTGTAGTATCAATTACATTTTGAATACCATCCAAAGAATAATCATAAGGTGCTGCCCCACCTTCAGTTCTTGTAACTAAGATTGAACCATTGTCTTGATTACAAGTTGTACTTGTAACTTCGGTTGAGATTGTATATGTGTTTGTTGCAAATAAAGTAATTTCATCTATATACGAACACCCCGCGGCATCTTGTACTGCAACACTATACGTTCCACTAGCTAAATTTGAAAATATTTGAGTGGTTAAAGTGTTGGTGACATTTGTTGTGTTACCGTTAGGATATATTAAGGTGTAAATGTATGGTGTTGTTCCACCAAAAACTGAAATTTGTATTGAACCACCGTCGCTAGAACAAGTTGAACCCACAGAATTAATGTTAACTGAGGTAATCCCTTGTGGTGACGTTAATACAGTTCCTGCAACAAATGAACATAACGCGGCATCAGTCACTTGAACTGAGTAGTCTCCAGGAGATAAACCTGAAACAGTAAAAGAAGTACCATATTGAATTTGAACACTTCCAGTTGACGCGGAATAATAATAAGGTGCAGTTCCTCCAGTAATTTGTATTGTAAAAGAACCATCAGCAGCAAAACAACTTGGTTGTATTGCAGTAAAAGAACCTAATCCAACAGGATTAACATCAACAATTGTTGCACTTTTTGTGGTAACACACCCATATGAATCTGTGACCGAAACAGAATAAGTACCCGAAGTTAACCCCGTTACAGTTGTTCCAGTTGCACTTGTAGACCAATTATATGTATATGGTGGCGTACCTGTCACTCCTGTTATTGTAATTTTACCTATAGGTACTCCACCACAACTAGAATTTGGTACCGCATATAAACCAAAATCCAAAGTATCTGAATCCTCAACTATAAAATTTTGGCTATACCCTGTACATCCACCTAAATCAACCACTTCCATGTAGTAGGTTCCCGCACTCAAAGTGCCAAAAATAACTTGATTTACACTTGTAATTGCCGACGTTATATATATGTCGTTAGAAGTATATAAATAAAAATTAGTACTAGAATAATCTGAAGAAGAACTTCCAGTTACCGAACCGTTATTTAAAGAACATGTTGTCCCTTGTACTCCAAGTATAGTTGCACAAACACCTGACGATACAGGTATATTAATATAAAATTCTTGGTTAGTCGGTAGCGTACTGTCATTAACTCTGACCGCATATGTATCAGCACTTAATGATGTTCTAATTGATGGTATCATATCTATGACAACATCGGCACCTAAATTTGGGTCAACCCATTCAACCGTATATGGTGGAGTACCACCAGTTAAAGTCAAATAAATTGCGCCAGAATTTGTATTTTGACAATCCCCTGTTATTGATATATTATATTCATATGCCGCCATTATTCTGTACAGTTAATACTAATGTTTATTCCAACGTTTAACGAAACAGTATCCACTATATTCTGAGTTAAACACGTTAAATTTGTTATTGTTAATGTATTACCATTTAAGTAATATGTATACCCATAATTATATAATTGAGGTAAATAATTTATTAAAGCATTTCTCCATTGTGTGTTAGTTGGTACATCAGTAATACCGTAACCAGTATAAAAGGACTCTTTAATTATTTCTTCGTTATTGATTGTTAAATCAACAAACCAATCTGTTAATACTGAATTTTCATAACATTGATTAAGCGTTAATCCACTTTGAGATAACATATTATTAATTCTATTACCTAAAATACTACTAAAGTTTGATACCGTAACATCTCCATTAAACCATGGATAAACGTTAAAATCCGCATATTCGGTATTACATGTATAATCAAATATATTTGAGATAATAAAACATGGGTCAACAGGGACTGGAATAAATTGACATCCTCTTTGTCTTCTATAAACAAACTTTTGTTTATTAAAGATTGAGTTTTCTAATCTAACCCCTCCATTCCAAATTGTTGTTGCAGGAACCATTTGTTCAACTAACTTAGTCCAATAAGGACCAATACCATCAACATAATCAATTAATTTTTGGTAAGTATATTTGTTGTTTGGTAACCCAACAGTTTGTTCAGATTCAATGTATTTCCAAAATATTGATTGTAATGTCGGATATCCACCTGTTTTACCATCTGTAATATATTGTCTGTTTCTTGTGTTAATCATGTTCTCCCAAAAAGTTTGAGAAAATTCAAAGAATGTTTTTTTCTTTGGTTCAGGATTAATGTAAGTCCAATCAACCCCACCAGGAACAGGATAACCAACAGTTAAACCTGATTCAGGAATTGGATAATCATATTGAACCGATTGATTCCAAACATCATATACGATACCCTGAGCTGGATTTAAAAATATATCAACATTCTTAACGTTTAATACCAATTTCTCATTATCCACAAAATAATAGGCATTGTAATCCCCTTGGGTTGAAACTCTAATTCTATCATCATCAGATAACCAAGATTTATTATTATCAACAACTTTTTGTAATTTAAACCCTTCATTCATATATGGAAAATCTCTATATCTGTTAAGATAAGTTTGACCATAAGTGAAAGGTGTTAATTGAGTCTGAATATTAAAATTTTGACCTGTAAAGACATTTCCTGTGATTTGCACTTGATCAGGACTTCTATGTTGTGGTGTTGTTTCATACCAACCAGAACCAATTTGAAAAAAGAACGTTTCCGTATTTGCAGGTGCTTTAGGATAACCTTCAGCGTCAATTGGATAATCCGTTAAATTAATACTAACATCTTCATATGTTGCAGTTGATGTAAATGCGGTATATAATTGTCCCTTAATTTTAAATGTTTCACTCGGTAAATACGCGGGAACATCATTAACATATGTTCCGCCAGAAATACTAGCCCATTGAGTATCAAATTGGTCAAGATTAATTCTTTGGTCCGCCAAATAAATGTATTCGTTGTATTCTATTAACGAATCAGGTGCTCCAACTAATCTCAATAAAAATTCAACAGACCTTCTAGTTCCTTTTGATTTAAAAAGGTATGAAGCGTTAAGAATTAAATTTCTATAATAAGCATAGTTTAATTCAGTCGGTGTAAGAGCTCTGGCATATCCTGGATATGTCGGAGTTGATGTATTACCGAATACTGAACTTAAGAAGTCTTCGTTGGTGATTGGTGAAAAATTTGACGACCATCCCAACGTTCTTGATAAATTAACTAACAACTCAGAAGGTATATCATTTGAAGGGTTATAATTAACCGAATTCATATACGCCAACCCATCAATAAATTGTTTTATTTGGTCAAAACTTCTACCATAAATTTGAAATATTTTTTCAACTTTTTGTCCTAAAGTGTCAAACTCTTTTAACGAATCCGTAATTAAAAATCTTGAAATTAAATTAGTTTTGAACGAATCTAAGTTAACTGCAATTGATTGAATTTCTTCAAGATATCTGTCAAACAAAAATGAACGAATGTCTAAATTCCAAGGACCTTGTTTTGGCCAAGTAACTTGTTTATATTCTGTGTATGTTTGGCCAAATTCATTTTGTTGCGGTACTTGAAATACCGCAGTATATTCTGGTCTCACCAATCTATTAACTAAAAACTTTTCAACCTCATCAAATGTTTCTTGAAAAACTTTATCGACAATAAAATCGTTTGGTCTAATTTGAAAGTCATCATTGCTAGTGGTTGCTGTAGTACCAAAAGGATCCCCTGACACAAAAAATTCTATATACCCTGAGGATAAAGTTTCTGACGGAACAAACGCAAGTAGGTTAAAAATATTGTCATTAATACTAACACAATAATCTAAATAAGTGTTATATAAGTTTCTATAGGGAGATACTTCTAATTCTCTAATTGATAGGTTAGTGGCAGCACTAATCGAATAATCAATATCAAACGGGTTGTTAATTCGAGAAACGTTTACTTTAAAATATGTTTCATCATTTTGAAGGTCGTATGCGATGTCATAAGCAGTATTACCCGTCGTATAATCATCATTATTAAACTCCACATCTAATGATGCAGGAAAATAATTAATGATTTTTGTGATAGACACACTAAATCTTTTAGACAATGAACCATACATTGAAAAATTTAAAACTTGAGAAATGTCGTAATTTGGATAAACCCTAAATTGGGTTGCCATAATTCTTCTGCTTTCCTCTAAATTTTCAATACCCATCATGTCCAAAGACATTGGTTCAGAGAAAGCCCCAACATTAAAGGTTCTATTAACCTTTTCTGTTACACCCGTAGTAAACTCAAAGTTACCTTGCGTAAGTCCTCCTCCCTCAACAGTTTGTAATCCTACAATGTTGTCAGAGAAGGTACCCGCACCACTACCTGGTCTAGGGGGATAAAAAAATTTAGTATTTTTAGTTTCTACCGCCATTAAGTTGTTATTGTTGTAAAGTTTTTACTAAAATCAATATTATTTCCTCTACTTTGTCTAACCTCATAAAGTAATGCGTTAAATTGGTCTCTAATTTCATACAAGTTGTATTGTCTGTAAATGTTATTTTCAGAATCGTAAATTGTATAGATACCGTCATCAATAGATTTGGTTTGATTACCGTAAAGAGCAATTGCAAGAGACGAAATATCATACTCAACCATCTCAACCTCTAATGTAACAGGATTAAAAAAAGTATTACTAATTATGATATTTTGGTTTGGTTGGCCAATAAACGGTGTTGCATTTGGCTTGTTTGTTGGTGATGATGATGGTGATAGTGTTAAAAATATTAAATTTGAACTACCATCAACATATCTATATCTTATAGATTTTTGGGTTGTATTAATTTCATTCGTAACAACTGGTTCACAGAAGAATGATGAAGTAACAACTCTAAAGAAATTAGGTATTTTTGACCCGTCGGCATTTAAATATTCAATTCTAAATCCAACCAATCCTTGTGGTACAAATTTATTTTGAAATTGTACTGGTACGTTTGAAATATCAATGATGATACCCTTAACGTTTGGTAATGCACTTAATACACCACAATCTGTAATTCTGGTTCTAATTTGAGCAGGTCTTAAGTATAAAGTGTAAATCCCAAGCGCATTAAATTGTTCTGCAGGTAATGTTAAGTTATATAATCCACCTAAAACCTCAACATTTGCGTTTCCGCCTGTCTCCGTATTATTGAAATATGGTTTTAATAATGTTTGTGCGTCAAGTTCTGTTAAGATAAAGTTATCTGTAACATCTCTTGATGGTGTATAATTGAGTATGATTTGGACATCTTCAGGTGAGACATCACTCGGCCTTATAGTACCGTACGAACCGATCGCCATATTTTTTTTAGTTTAAAATTAGTTTATTACTTTTTTTCATATTTTCTTCCGCCCATAGTGGTTGAAGATTTGTATAATGACACAATTTGTAAAATTCCTCTTCTGTTTTTGTAGAAGATAATGGGATTATGTGGTCAATATGCCATTCACCCCTATTCTCCCAAGTCATACCATCAACAAATTGGTTTTCTAAATATCCCTTAAGGAATTGTGGAGAACACCCAACAATTTCAAAAGTTGTATTTTTTTTACTTACTCTATTAATTTTTAAATATTTATTAATTCTATTCCTAATATTAGAACTTAATTTAACTAAATCATTATTGGTTCGATATAATTTTTGGTATTGATTGTATTTTTTTTTATGATTACTTCTCCATCTAAGAACACACTCTACAGATTTATCAGGGTTTTCATCCCTCCATTTTTTAGCAGTATTATTTACTTTTTCTCTATTATTTTTTTGATAATTCTTGGCATAGTTAGGGTCATTTAAGTTTCTTAACTTACTTCGTTCTTTTTGTCTATCAGGGTTTTTTTTATATGATAGTTTGCGATATTCTTTAGCGCATACAATACATTCTGTTCTTTTAATGTAAAACTCATTTAACGGTTTTTCAATTAAACATTTCTTACAAACTTTCATTTCCATATTCTATAAATACTTTATTACTTTTTTTATTTTTAATTCTTTTTAACCACCCGATAGAATCCATATCCGTAGTTAATCATGTCTCCAAGATTATCAACCTCTCCCATTCTTTGAATTCTTTCATATGCTGAATTCTTTCCTCTCTCAATAAAGAGATTGGTTTGTATCTGTGCCTGGTCAATAACTTTAAGTAAAACCTCGTCTTTTGTTATTGGTGTTTGAGTTAAATTATTTTCAGTAAATCCTGAAGATGGTTCAAAAAATATTGTTGTTCCATCAGAATAGTCGTAATAATTTACATCATTAATAGTATATGCAGTAAAAACAGGATTCATATCTGTTATTGCCCCCCATATTTGGCCATTTTTAATAACAGGTGTGTTTACCATATATTTTACGGAACCGTATAATGCCAAATCAGTTATACTTGATTTAGTTAATCCTGAAACAGTATATGGTATACTAACATAGTTAATTGATGTTTGTGCAGATACTTCATTTACTGCGTCACCTGAAAATATGTAATCATAACTAACAGGAGTTCCCACCCAATTACCACCTGCAGGAATAAAAAACGCCTCACCATTAGGATTATTTATAATAACATTTGAATATGGTGTTGTAATCGTTTTAGTTACTCTAGTTATACCCCATGGATTTGTTTGTTCTAACGAAATATTATATTGTGTATTTGCAGTTGGGTAACTATGACTTAATGAATTTGGTGTATAGGTAGTTATTGTTTGTTTTGGAGACCCGTCTCCCCAATCCACTCTATATGACGACAAATCAAGGAATTTTTGAAACTCACTTGAGGTGTTGTAAATGTTATAAACATATGGGTTCTCAGTTGTTGATGAAAATATAAAATTGGCTACGACATCTTTTTGTAGAACCGCCCCGTCAAATGGACTATAATATCCAACATCAACTGCGGTTTGTCTAATTAAGATTGGAACTGTTAATCCAGTTAATAACGAACTACCATTTGGTCCCGAACTAACGACTTGTGTCATGGCAGAATACACCCCAACAGTTTCACCTGTGTAAGTATTATTAACATTCTGCCCACTTAGGTTTACCAAAAATAAATCCCCAAGTATTGTTTCTGGTGATACAATTATTTTATAAAAATCTTCCATTATCTTGGATTAACATATTCGTACCATTTTATGGGTATTGTTGCTCCCGCTCTACCACCCAAATTACTATATAACGTTTGTGTTGGATTCATGTTAAACACTTGGTAATTTTGTTTTTCATAATCTAATTCGAGCCTATAATAGAAATATTGCGAACTATCAAAAGTAAACTTATCACCAACAATTGATGATTGTGGCATGTTCATCATTTTGGTAAAATACCCATTTTTTGCATCATAAAATTTTGCAGTCATAAAAAAAGTTCTTACGTTCAAAAAGTTTCTTTTCTTTAACCAATAAATAAAAAATCCTTCTTTATCTCCAACATAATCTAAAACAAAATATGGTTTTTTAATTTTAACTGGTGTCCTTTGCATTATTGCATCCATAGTTAACCCTTGTTGGGTTGGGATTATAATTGTTATATAATTTGTTTGACGTTTTTCATCAACATTATCATATAAGTCCAATTTAAAAAACGAATTAGTAAAATTGTTTGTGTAATAATATATTTCTTGTGGAGTAAAACCTTCTGAAATGTAATTGTTTCTCCAACTCGTAGATGCACTTAACGAACCACCTGAAAAGAAATTAAATTCATATTGAATGTCCGTAATTTCAAAATCGTTATTAGAATATGGATCTGAAATCGCAATAGGTGCGTGAGCAAATCTTGTAACCTCAAAGTCACCATATGTACCAGTAACTTCTTTAATTATATTTGCCTCGTATTCGTCAATACTTTGGTCTAAACCTAAGTAGTCCCACGTTAATTGGATTGGAATAACTAACTCTTTGTTAATTAACCCATCTTGAGTTATTTGTATTTTATTCACATCCATCTATCAAAGGTTTAACAGAGAAAGAAACTCCAAATAATTCAGAGTTGTAGTTTATTCCCTCAGGTATTAACCTGAATTGGACATTTTTAAATGGATATTGCGCAAAATTTAAAAAAGGATAATCAACACCTCTATCTAAATTATCAATAAACCCATAACCATATAAATCTCTCCACCTAAATTCTTGGTCTGAATTTGAAAAATACGCATAACTTGGTATACCATCAATAAATTGTAGGTCACCTGTTTCAACATAGTCAGAAAATACTCTAATTGTCATTGGAGTATGTGGTTCATAATAAAATCCTGGTGCGTTTGTGGTAGGAGTTTGTGTTGTTTGAAACACATCTTGATTATATTTTAATTTATGATAATAAGGTGAAACAACTCTTTCCAATTGTTCATAATCATTCCATTCACAGAAATCACCATCAATGGTATCCCCTGACATTAAATTTTGATTGTAATAAAATGTTTTAGTTGCACCACTAGTTAATGTATATCCTGATGTTAAGATATTTGTATTTGAACCCAAATTAGTGTCATCCCACCAAAAATTAGAACTCTTAGTTAAATTGAATTCCCAACCTTGTTTTAATCCAACACCATTAGTAGGTTTGTTAAAGTATCCTGTATATCCTTTATTTATTATTGTTAAAAATAATTCACTAACAGGACGTTTTTGGTTATCCAAAATATTATTTAAATCTAAATCATATTTTACTGTGATATTATATGAATTACTACTGGTCTTTTGAGAAACTCTTGAAACTTTATTTGGAGTAATTGAACTATATTCAAACTTTCTTTCTTCGTTAAAAACATTTTTTTCAAATCCGTTTTTGGTCATTACACAATCATCAAGATTGGTTATAATTTTATGTTCTCTAACGTAATATTTTGATTTAGTTTCTTCAATATTGTCAGAATTAATAACTCTTCTAAACGTGCCAGTTACTTTATTTGCAAATGTCGCCCCCGTATAACCAACATTATATATATTGAATATATGCGTGTCACTACCAAGTAATCCGTTACCTAACGAATACACTTGAAATAAATTTATATTATTATAATTAAAAGATAATTCAACATATTCACCAACACTTAATCCGTGTGGAGATATACATTGAAATGATATTACATTATTTCCATTTTGAACAGAGTTTTGAATAAAAAATGGAATTCCTTGTGATGCTATCCAAGTTAAACTAGTTCCATCTAAATCATACAATAATTGTTTACTATAATTGTTTTGATAAGCATAACTAACATAATATGTCCAATTATAGGTGTAAGCACTTTTTGATTGATACCTAATATGTTGGTCGGTCACGTCAGGTCTATAAAAATCAAATTCATAATATTGTGGAAACCCTTTCCATATGTTATTAACAATAGATTGTTCTGGATTAACATAGTATAATTTATTTAAGAAAGGCACATAATTTGTTGTACCAACATAAGTGTTTGCATACAAATAATTAACTTTAAATGTTGGTCTAAAGATTGTACAACTTTGTCTTTCATTATCGTAAATTTGAGCAAGACTAATACTTTGACTTCTATCATACTCAGTAATTTGTTGACTTTGTTCTTCTAAAGATAAAGATATTTCTTGGTCAACAAATGGTGCAGACTTATATTGTTGACTACTTGGTATTATTGTATACTTATTCATCAATAGAGTATTTTGTTTTAAATTTATCTAACGCAGTTTCACCATTTATTAATCCAAAGTAAAAATGGTTTGGGGCTCCAACTAAGAAAATAGGTGTATATGGTGAAGCGTCATATGAATATTGACCACTTGAGTTGACATTAAAAATATATCCTCTTTGATATATGTCACCAAGAGCAACATTAGGTCCGCTAAAATAACTCGGATAACCAGTGTTTCTTCTACTTAAAGATTGATACCTGTATTTAAAAATTCCAGAATTATTTATATTTGAACTTTCATTTGTCTTCCAATTATTTTTTTCACTCCCAAATATTGAAGTAGAGCTTCCTTGGTTTAGTTGCCATTGATAAAATGGGACATATTGAGACTTAATTCCATATGGATAAGTTATTGCGTTTGCCTCATTTGATGGTCTAAAATCAATTATACCTGGAGTTAAAAAATCTTTATTTTGTAAATCTACTGTGGTAGATGAAAAGAAAATTCCCATTGTCGGGTTATCTAAAGACCCTAAAATAACGACAGGGTCAGTAGTCGCACCATAAACACTATAATATTCAGGTGAAAATGGTATAACACCATATTCTGAATTAATTGACATACTTTGAGCTAAATCACCATCAATTCTTAATTCACTCCTTGTAAATAATTTATTTAAACTACCATTTAATCCTGATAATATGTTAGACAAAAACCCACTATCAGTTATCCTACTAATAACAAACAAATTAACTAAATCAGATGTGTCTGAATAACTTGTTGGTTGTAAACTTTTCATTATATATGCCTTAGCCGACGGGTCAAATATTATTTCTTGATAAAAATCATCTTTAATCCCTAAATTAACAATTGTTGTTGGGAATAATAAATTTCGTTGGTTTACAGGTTTTATTAAATCTCCTGTAGGACTGCCAATAAATCTTGTGGTTGTTGGTGATGAAGTTAATAGGTATGGTGAACTTCTATAGTAGAAATTACTTGTATCACGATCAAAATAAGCAAGTTGTCTTGCAAACTCAGGATATAATGGTTTATTGTCGGGACCAAAAAACGTATCTACTTGAATAGGGAATGTATATAAAGAACCATTCACCCAATTATTTGTAAACGTTTGAGCCAATACTCCTCTACATAGACCATAAAAAAATCTAAACCTATACCCCCATTCAGCAAATGCCTTTAAATCATTACTTAAACTAATTAATGGTTTTGTCATCAGAACATAACAACCATTTTCCACACTATCTGAAGCCTGACATCCCGATTTTACACCAAAATTAACACCATTACCACTATAACAATTAAGTCCAACCATGTTCTCACACGTATTTAAAGTTCTTAAAACATTTCCTTCCGCAATTTGTCCTCCAATATCCGCAGTTGTCTGTTCTGCACCTGTTGAAAATCCAGGTGAAACAAAAGTTTCTAAACCCTCATCAATATTGTATATCGCAAATCCAAGATTTTGTTGTAACAAACTAACACTACCATTTAAATTATCCTCATTATCAATAAAATCAGATGACGGTAATCTATCAGTTCTCATAATCACTTTAGAAGATTCTGAAATACTAAGTTGAGTGGTTCCAGTTAAAGACGGATATAATATTGGACTGAAGTATAGTGTAAAAGGACTATTTGGTTCTAAAAAAAATCTAAATTCACCACTAGCAAGAAAGCTTGAAAACCCCCCTCTAAATATATAGGCGGCACCTGATAAATCTTCAGATTCAGTATATCCTCCAGTTTGAAAATATAAATTATTTGGTACTGATTTAACACCGTTAGTATTACCCCAACTAAAAGAACTAACACCATAATTGGTTGAAGTACCTTCAAATGTAATAGTACCATTACTGTAATATTGTTGTCCAACGTTTGTTGTTATTTTATTTGAAAGTGGTGTAAAGCTAGAATCTAAAGCCCCATAATATCCAACATTACTTGTTGTGTACGATGAAAATTGCAATCCAGGTGTTGTTGAAGCATTAGGGAATAAAGGTGAACTTGTAATACCTGGTGTATAAAAATATGATGTAGAATAGATGTTGTTTTGATTGTTGTGTTTTTGAACTGAGGTTGTAGAACCTGTTAGTTTTTGAATTGGAATATTCATTCTTGTCATACCTGTAATAACCACAGCATCAGGATTACTATGGCCCATAATTTGGCCAATACCATATCTATTTGGTAACTTAGGTGAATATGGGTCAACACCTCTTTGTAAAATTAAAACTTTTTGTTGATCAAAATTAGTAAAACCAGATGTTGGGAAGTTAAATGGGTTTGATGGAGGTGATATACTTTTTGTTACATCAAAAACCCATCCTTTACCATCCACTTCGGTTAATAGATAACCCATATTTGGTAAATTTAATTCTTGCCAAAAACTAGGTCCACTACCAAGATTAGGTAAAGAATAATACGTTACTCCCGCAACAACAGAAGTTGTTATAGTTATTGCGGTTAACACTTGATAATACTCTATATCTGACGGATAAATGTATCTTTGACAAGATTGTCCTTTTATTATATTTGCATTATTGTAAGTTGCACTACCACCAATAGAACTTATATCAATACCATTTGAGTTTGATATAACATGTGGTCCTATTGTTGTTGCCGTGGTTGTATATTTAACACCGACACAATCTAAATAAGTTGTTGTACCTGAAGTTTGAATATCTAAAGTTAAACTTAAAAAACATTGTGAATCTCCACTTGGTATACTATAATCAGTAAATGATTCTGTTGTTTGAGTAGTCGCCCAATAAGTACGGGCTACAAATGGTTCATTTTTAATAACACCATTAATACCATTTAAAGTTACTCCACCAATAGTTGTCGATCCTGTCCACAAATAATTTTTATCAGTTGTTCTACTTGGGTTAACAAAACTTAATAATGTTCCTGGTTGTAAATCTTGTGTTGATAAAACAGTTAAAGTATTATCATAGTGATATTGAGGTACATCATATCCACCATTACTAGGGTAGTTAAATGTAACTTTTATTTTGTTAACATCATCAAAATATTTTTTTCGGGTGTTGTAGATATTAACCCTTTCTCCTGGTGGTAACGTAATACTATATGCATAATATTTACCACCATTTTCAACTGTTGTGACTTGAGATTGTGGTAATTTAAAAAGTTGTGGGTTGTTATTATAACCACCAATTCCTGATACAGCTTGTGAATACATAATGGCATTAATTTGTGCATTTGTATCACTAAATCCAACCTTTAAAAATCCTGTTTCAATAGATTCATAATACGATATATTGTTTGATAATTGTGTTATTAATCCTTCAGATGGAATTGATTCACTTGTCCCATCTTCTGAACCAGGTGCTGTTGTTTCTGGGTCACATTCACACGCTTGACAATCAGGATATGTTATCATTGGCAAGTTAAACCTACCAAATTTGTATGATTTAATCTTTAATCCCAACACTAAAATTGCAACTCCCAATGCCGCCCACAATACCGCCTTAATTATAAAAGGTCCAATTGCAACTAATGTCGCACCAAAAGAACCTGTGGCTGCAATACCCATTGCAATTGCTAAGGCACCTTCTTGAACACTGTTTTTGAAAGCAATTGTAGCAAGTAATCCTATGATTGGAACCGCAAAATTATTCCAAAGAAACGCTACAAAATGATAAACAATTAATAACGGTGTTCCAATAATTTGGATGACTTGAAATAGTATTGCAAAAATAAAATACAATAAATCAAAATTCCTAAACCCTTCATTTACAGGAAATTTATTTACACTACTATCACACTCTTGACTATCAATTTCTTTAATACCTATAAATCTACCTCTACCTCCATTTTTAAACTCATCAATTAATCCTGATACCGTATAAACTCTATTATATTGAAATTCATAAAAAGTGTCTTCACAATCAATAACTTCATTTAGTCTATTGGTATAATCTGAAATTGGTTTTGATGGTGATGTTGTTGTACTAAATCCATTAGTATATCCACTCCAATCTAATCCAAAATAATAAGAACTTTTTAATTGGTTAGGTGGTGGATTAACATTTGGTTTAGGATCAATATTTGGGTCAGAATCAATATTTGACCAACCATATTCTTTAACATTAGGCACCAAATAATATGGTCTTCTTACTTGTTCAGTTAATGTTGCTGGTTGTTGCCACTTAATTTTAAATCTATATTTGGCTTTGGTTGGTATACCTAAAGTTGGGTCGTTTGACAATACTTTTTCACCAAACTCATTTGTAATGTAATAATCTAAGTTCATTGGTAATTCAGTTAACCAAACACCGTTACCATCGATAATATTACCTGATTGTTCCAATTGATATGATTCTAACACTGGATTACCAATAGAATCTTGAAAAATTGTTTGTCTTATTGCAATGATTTGGCCTGGACCTGACGTTAATGAACATAGATTGCCCATATTATCACGAGGTTTACCATTCTTTTTTATCCTAAAATTATCCGCAGTCGAATAGATTGACCCCATAAATGTCGATGTGGGTTGGATATCAATATTTGCTTCGTCCCTTAAATCAAAGTCAACTCGGTTAACCGCAATATCACACAATTCAGGGTCTCCCCAAAGTGGCGACACTTCTAAATCTTTAACTATATTAATAATTTGAGGTAAAGAAGTTAAGTCCGTTGATGTTCTAAATCTATTACCAGCAACTTGAGCCTCACTAGCAAGTCCCATTCGTATTAAATCTTGTGGTGTTAATGAAAATTCACCTATGTCCGATAAATCAACATCCATAACTAATGTACGGTTACCTTGAGGTACCCCCATTATCATGTAATCTCCACTCTCGTTTGTTTTTACCGTAAATTTATAATATTTGTCGTATATTTCAATTGCGGTACTACCTGTTAAAACATCTAATCTTGTTGGTAATGTCCCTGTGGCAGCATGTGCGGAATATGATTGTTCATATGGAAGTAAGTTATACCTATAACCATCTTCGTTTTTGTCATTTGGCGATTTGTAAGGGTATATACTAGAAATTATTGGATTTGATTCATCTACAGATTCAATAGGTATAAAAATTGAAACTCTGGCGTTTGGTAATCCAAAACCGTTATTTGCGGTAACTCTACCAACAACAACACCATATTCCGCACAACTTTTTGTGTAGATATCTTCTTGTTGGAGTTTTAATGATAAAATTTCTAAAAATTCAAACTCTTGATCAAGTTGAATGTTAATTGTTTTACTAATTCCTAACTCCGTTCTTATTCTATACGATTGGCCCATCAAGTTACTTTAATTTATAAATAGTTTATGCGGAATTTTTAAAGACATCCACACTACTAAATAATAAACTAAAGAAAAATAAAATAAACTTGTTATGAAAAAGTTACTGATTGGAAGTTTTTAACCGAAACTCTAATGTCTCTATTTGGGTATCTGATTTGATAAACCTGTGATGGTTGTGCAAATATTGTGTCGTCAACTGGTAATATTAATTTTGTTTCTTCGTTTGCATAAACCATAGAAGTTTCAGCTGAAGAATATTGTCCTCCAACTTCATTGAAAACATCAATATTAGCAACTGTTAATACTCCATTAGTATTTTGAATTAAACTCCTAACTTCAGATAAATAAACATTTTGTCCTAATTGTCTTGTTTGAGGATTAAAGTACGCCGATAGTTTATCAACGACACTTGAAATTACTTGACCTGAATTTTGTGCGGAATCTAAAACAATTGAAATGTCCATACTTAAATCAATTACTTCTGCACTAAAGATAGAAATATAATCATTCATCATCCTATAGTTTGATAAATAATTCGCAATATTTTGTCTTAATGTGTTTGAAACAATATTGGTTAATTTACCTGAAGTATCATATGACAATATTTGAATTAATATTTTATTATCATTTTCCGTGATAGATACTTTTGCAGGTGCACCAAATTGGGCTGGCATGTTTCTAATTAATGATTCATAATCTTGAACTGTTACCGCTCTTTTTTGTGCTGCAAAGTTAAATGAAACATAGTTTCGAATCTCTTCAAGTGATGGTATACCTGCTCCGCCAACAGCTGCGGTTACGTTAACACACCTCAGTGAATTAACCACCGATGAGTTTGTAGTTTCGGAAGGACCATTTACAAAGAATGATACGGTACCAATAGAGTTAATTACATTTGTTCCTAAGTTTGTTGCCAAACCTCCACCAACTCTATATTGAATAAATAAAGTTGAATTTGGTGTTAGTGTTGCACCTAACGAAAGGTTATTACTATATCTTTGTAAATCTAATGTGGCACCTAATGTTGTAAATTGGTTTAATTGGTCTTGAGCGGTATTTGTACCCCCACCAAATGTCATCTTTTTGAATCCTTCGGGTGTGTATTCAGTAATAAATCTATCTTGTGTTTGAATGTACCTACCAACTTTAATACCAGGTTGGTCAGACACTTTTGTAGGGTCTTCAACAAACACTCTGTCTTCAGCCAAAGCATCCACCTCATACCATCTATTATCTAAACCTAAAAATTCCGCTGTTGTTGGTACGTTGGTATAGCTAGTTCCATTTTTTAATAACACACTTGTAACACCTAAGACGTTTTTTTCGGGTAAAAATAATTCAAAAAATGGTTTAACATCATTTGCCCCAATTACTCTTTTAAACACTTTAGTGATACCATTAACAACAAGTTCTCTTTTTGTAATTGTATAATTAATTAATATGTTATTAGCGTTAAAGTTTGGAATTTTTAATCTGTTTGGAAATCCTTGAGCGTTGTAGGGTGACGCAAAATCAACATCATAAACATTTTCAAATACAATACCAGCTCCAACAACTTGAGAACCTCTTGATAAAGTTCCAAGATATCTTTCATCTTCTTTATCACCAAAGGCAGGAACCGTAATTGAGAAATCAACTAATGATACTGATGGTCTTTGACCTGGTAATTTTAACCCGTATGTTCTTGCAATGTTGTAAATTGAAGACCTTTGTTGAGCATACTGTAAAACGGTTTCTTGAATACTTCTATCAATATTATAATGCAAGTTATCCGCAACCGCAGCATTTAAATCAAGGAAAACAGTAAACACTGAGGCGTCATTAAAATCTTGAATTAAATCAGGATAGTAAGTTTTTGCGTAATTTAAAAGTTCCGTTCTTATTGACTGATAATCTCTACTAGTATATGATATTCTGTTATTCGCCATCTTATTTAAATATTGATAATTACAAAATCACTCTGACCAAATGTCGCCCCATTAGTTGAGTAATCTATTCTTATTTTTGCTGTGTATTCTGAAGTACCCTTACCCGGAAATCTATATATTGATGATTCACTGGTCCCAATCAAGTTTTGTCCTGTCGCAATATCCACCTCTTCTTGTGGGTCTGCAGGAGTAATACTTAAACTATTAACCAATAGATTTGGCATAAAGTTTTCAATTGCATCCCTAATGTCAGATTCAATTGCGTTAAATGTTAATCCGTCAAATGGTTCAAATAAAAATTCATATAATCTAGTACCAAATTCTGGTAAAAAATATCTTGATCCTCTTCTGGTTAATAACAAATGTATCAAAGCCGCCTTAATTTCTTGAGACTGAAATTCAGTTAACTCCAAATAGTCACCTCTTCGTGAATCTCTGAAGGGAAAATTTATACCATATGTAACACCATTAGCCATTGTCTATAAATATAGTAGTGTTTCCTTTTTTGTGAATTGGAGAATAAGGACAATTTTTACATCCATTCCCGCAACAACTACCTCTCTTAATATGGTATGACTCAGTCATAACTACTTTACCATCTTCAAAATAAAAATCAGTTGGTTCATGATTACTAATCATAATTTTCTTAACACGCTCTTGGTTTATCCAATCTTCAGTATTTTTTATCATCAAATCTAAATTTCCATCCTTTATATATCCCTCTTTGAAATGTGGTTTTATTTCTACAATGTTCTCTAATTAAATGGGCGGTAACAACTAATTTTTTTGCAGCATCTTTTGCTGTTTCATATTTAGTTTCATTTCCATTTAAATCCGTAACAATTATTGTACCTAATGACCTCCCATTTTTATCACCTATCTTACATTCACTCCATTTTTTTCTTAATTCAGATGACTTTAACGCTAACTTTAAACCATTACTAACTTTTACTTTAAAATCCTCACGTCTTGAATTCGCAATTTCCGACATTTTATTTTTATAATCATCCCCGCTTTGTATTTCTTTAAGTTTCTGTTTGATTATTGGGTTAAACATTGGGTTATTGTCTTTCATTATTTGTCTTAATTTATCTCTTGTAATTTTTTTTAATTCTTCAGATTTGTTGGAAAAAGTATCCCCTCCCGTACCTCCATCAGTCATATTATACCCAAGTTTTATTGCATTAGTTTCTAATATCCATTTTTTTTCTAACTCGTCTATCATTGTTTCTTCATTACAATCAATAATTTCTAATTTGAAATTTTCAATTCCATAACTTTTTATTGCATCATATAATGGATGTCTTTTTTTTCCAACCAACGACAAATGTTGTTTCCATCGTTTTTCAACATTTTTACTTTTACCAATATAAAACTTTTTGTTTTTTATATTTGTTATCTTGTAGATGTACATTATCATAATATAGTAATATATTATATAAATACAAAGGTGTGAAGTTTTTTTATGACTTCACACCCATTATTATTATTAATTAGATAATTACTATTAAGTAATAATACATCCTCCTCCAGCGCACGCCAACTCACCACTTAAATCTGTTTCATCTGTCAATTCAATAACTTTTGATAAGTCAATTGAATGTAGTTTTGAAAATAATTTTTCATACTCTTCTTTAGTACAATCAGTAAAAGGAGCTTGGATATAACTTCCATTATCATACGGAAGTACAGATAAACCGTTGTAAAAATCACGATTATTCCAAAACCACTCACCAGCTAATTCCCAATCTTCAGGTTTTAAACTAATTGTTGCCGACACATTGTGACTATTTGAACCATTTCTATGTCCAGGTTTAATCCATTCTTGTGTGATTTTCTTAACCCTTTCTAATAGTTGAAACGGACTTTCAGTTCTTAATATTGAACCTTCAGGTGCTTTTTGTGGAACCGAAATAACCGCAGTATCATGTGGACGGAAGAATTCATCTTCAACCAATTCAGGGTGATTATTAATTAAGTAATGGTAAATTGATTCATTCTTACCTACACGAATTCTACGGATGTAATAATCGTTGTGCCAGGCATGAATACCTGATGATGTTCCTAAAGTTAATGAGGTTGTTCCTGCAGGTTTTACTGTTGTAGTACGAGCCGATTTGTTAATACCAATTAATTCCGCAACTCTTGAGTTTTCCTCTTTAACAACTTTAGCCGCTTCTTTCATATCATAACCCAAAACAATACCTGAACCGATACCTGTCATAGATACACCAATTAATGCATCTTTCTCAGTTGTTCTTTTCCAAATATCACGAAGATAGTGGAAGTTAGTGTAACCCGCCTGAAGTGTTCCGATGAACGCGGCAGCTTTAACACGAGCGTTTAGGTCTTCTTGTGATTCAATGTCAGAAACATTTACTTCACATAAATTACAGAATTGATTTGGTCTCAATGCGATTTCACAACAAGGGTTTGTTCCCCAATCTTTATCGTTTGTAAAGTAGATACCAGGTTCTCCTGCTCCTGAAGCTTCAACACGCTTCCATAAATCCATAAAGAACTCTCTTGTAATTTTATGTCTAACTAATGCCGCTGAATTATTTGCTCTACCTCTTTGTGGATTTTTTTCCCACCAAGAACCTGACTTACAAGATATCATTTCTTGATCATCAGCACTAAACAACGAGATAAGAGCAGCTCTTCTAATTCCACCTGCCAACACAGCGTCAGCAATATGACAAACCATATCATGAACCTCAATTGGTGTTAATTTTTCACCATCATTTTTTGATTCTAACATAGTTGTTAACTTATAGATACAATCTTTTAATGGTTGAGGTCCTGGTGCTTTACCACCTGAAGTTACAAGTCTAGACCCCTTTGGTCTAACATCAGAATAATCAAACAATATTGTTGAGGATGCCTTACCAAAATATGATTTCATTAACACTTTAATAGCATCTGCCCATCCTTCAATAGAATCTCCAATTAAAAATCTTGTTGTATATTTTGGATTTGGTTTTCTAATTTCAGGTAATTTTTCAACATGATGTTTTTGAACTGAATATCCAACACCTGTTCCACCTAATAATAAGAACATAGATTCTGAAAACGCATCTAAATGATCTATTGGTAGATAAGCGCAGTTGTAAATTCTATTTGGAGAAATTTCAATTGGTTTCCCACCAAACTGAAGTGACCTCATTGACGGCAATACTTTTTTATCATATACCATTTCATACACTTCTTTGATCTCGTTTTTTAATGACGGGTATTTTTTAATATGCATTTCCATATTACGGGTTACCAATTCTTCCCATGTTTCGCGTCTGTTTAATTCAGGAACGAACTTAGCGTACTTCATGTAAACAGTTAAATCTGACAATATCCTTTGTGATGCGTCCATAATTCTTCTTTTTTTTTTAGTTTATATTATTGTTTTTGTTCTTCTCTTTGTTTTCTCTTTTCTAAGAGTTCTTTAACTCTATCACGTTTTCTTTCTTCTTGTTGTTCTTCAAAACCTAAGAAAGTTACTGAACTTTCAGTATCTATTTCAAGTAGTTCGTTGTTGAACTTACAGTTCTCAAACACAACCCCATCTTTACCAATACGTGATTTGGTAATTGCTATTGTCGCCAAGTTCATTTCTTTTTGTTGTAGACTTTTCGCAACAGAAATAATAACGTGTCCAACTTGTGCCTTCTTAATAGAACCACCCATTTGGTCTGTAGTAACAACATCAGAAGATATTGAACTTCTATTCCCTTGGGTTGCGGTCCATCCAACCAATGATAGTTCGTGACACATCGCCTCAAAACCTCTCATTACCGACCCTTCAGCTTTCCACTCATCTTTACTTGAACTTTCAGGTACCACACAATCAATGTAATCCAAAAGAATCAAATCAATCTTTGTCCCGTCAGCAATCATTTTTCTGACTTGATTTTTGATTTGATTCATAGTCATAGTATCTGAAGGGAGTTTTTGTAAAATTAACTCGTTCTTCATTGTTTCTTGGATTTCAGTAATTTTAGCCATTACCTCTACTTTGTTTTTTACCAAGTTATCAGGTTCAATACCCGTCCAAAGTGTAAAGTGTTTACGTTGTACTATCTTTGGATTGTCTTCAAAAAATATCTGAAGTACATTGTATCCAAGATTAAACGCTGTGTTCGCAATTTTGGTTAGGATAGTTGTTTTACCGACACCTGTGGGTGCTAAGATAACGCCAATTTCTCCTTTTGCCAAACCTCCTTTAAGTAATCTGTCAATACCTGGTATACCTATTGGTATTGGATGACGGAAATCCTCATCAAGTACGGTGTCAAGGTTAGAAAAAATGTCGGTCATACCTGTCTCTCTCTCACCAACTTGAAGCGCTTCACGAACCAAACTCTCAACTTTGTCATAAGATTCAAAGTCTCCTTCAGTAATAATCTTTTGCGCTTTATCCATAGCCTTCTGAAGTTCTTGTTGTTTACAAAACTTCAATGCCTTTTCTTGAACAAACTGTGTTCCTTCAAATGGTGCGTCTTTTACTTGTTTGATAGTGTCAAGAACGATTTTGGCGACTAACTCTTGTGAAATTTCAGATTTTACTATTTGTTCAAGAGTATCAAAGTTAGGGGTAGAATGATATTTTGAGTGATACTCCTTTGTCATTTGCAAGATAATTTTAAAGTACTTATTGTCAAAATAAACACTTTCAATAACATCCATAATTGATGTTGAAAATTCTTTATCTACAATAAGTTGGTTTAAAAGTTGTATCTGGAAAGTATTCCCTAAGTAATCAAAATTCTTGTTCATATATCGTTTTTGTAATCCCCTGTTTTATTAAATATTTAATTGTTTAAGTCAACGCCCAAATATTCAAAACTTAATTTTTGTTCTGAAAAAATGTCAGTTAGTTCACGGAGAACGTCTTTCAAAAATGGTCGTACGTCAACGGTATAACGAACTTTCGGTGGAAATAATTTTCCGTCAAAATATCTATGACAAATTGTCTGTTCTCCAATTCTAACATAAAGATTGAATTGTTCACTACCTTCAGTAAATGAAGTGTCGAGAATTGCGGGGTCATTAACAATTGCATCTTTATTATCAATCATATAGATAATTGTTTTCATCTTTAAATGATACTGAAGTTCTTCTTTCAATTGTCTCATAAAGTAATACAATTCCACTGAGTTTTTTGCCTCAGGATTGAACCCTCTAACGTTAAAGAATCTCTGAACTACGATGTTGTCATTCAACGTCAATAGGAATTCCATTTTAGTGCTGTCTTGCTCTTTCATAATTTAATTTTTGTTTGTTATGTTTCTTTTTTCTTTTCTTGTTAATTTCATAAATGGTTTGAGGAAGTTGACCCAAGCTTCGTCATTCTTGGGTAGATATTTAAAAAGACCATCTTCCATCATCATTCTCATTAAGTTTTTGTAACCCCTATCTGTAGGGTCTATCGTGTCGGTTAAAATCTGTTCCACCAATTCTTTTCCATCGTCAGTAATTAAAGGGTTTGTAAGGTCAACTATCTTTTTGTTTCTTGTGTAAAACTCTTCACCAAGTATAGTTGATTTTGTTTTACCTGTCAAAAGATTTGTAAATGTTTTTGAAGGTTTATTTTGTATGAGATTTCGTGCATAATCCAAGATTTCTTCTACAGTACAAGGTTTTTCCTGCACCTGAGGGAAAAATTTAACTAAAGTTTTTTCTCCAAGTCCTTGGATTCCATCGATATTATCGGATTTGTCACCCGTGAATATCTTTGTTAATAATACATTGTAGTGAGGTATGTCTACTTTGTTCAGAGATATCATATCTCCGTTTTTAAAGTATTGTTTTGTGATAGGTGAGTAGATTGTCACATCCGCTGAGATAAGCTGTGTAAGGTCCTTATCTGCAGAAAAAATAATAATTTTTTCGTCTTTAGATATCTTACAATAATAAGCAATAAGGTCATCCGCTTCATTGTCATGTATTTCGACCTGTCTTACAAATATCTCTTCAAGATATTGTTTGATTCGAGACTTCTGATACAAATACGATTCGTACTTGTATTCATTCATATCATCTTGTCGTCTGTTTGCTTTATATTGGGGGTATATGGATTTTCTGATGGATGAATTAGAATCACCATCCCAAAACACAACAACTTTATCATGGTTGTGTTCGTCAAGGAATTTGCGGAGTACACTCACAAAGTGAAATACTCCGCCCACATGAGCTCCGTCGTTAAACACGTCCTTTGCTCCGTGGAATCCTATCTTAAATAAATTATCTCCGTCTACTAATAATGTTTTAATCACGTTTGTGATTTATAATGTGAAACAATATACTAATCCTCTTTTTCTTCTTTTAAATCAAAATCTAAAGATGCAACTCCAAGAATATTTTTCCAATAGTCGGCATATTCTTTTTTGTAAACCTCAATTGATATCTTTTCTTCTGCAGCTTCTTTTCCTGCTAAGAACCCGTGTGGTGTTACAATTATCTTTCCATCTTCATAACCCAATCCATTGATGTGGTTTTTCATAACAGAAACTTTTGTTCTAATTGCAAACTTAACACTTCTCTTGTCTTTGGTTGCGGTAATCTTGTTTGTTCCCGCACCTTTTTGATTACCAAATAAAAATACCAACGATGAGTTTAACCAAATGGCCTCACCACCCTTAGCTTTAATTTTTGGTTGACCAAATGGATTGTCAGGTAATTCAACCCAAGGTTGATTAACAATAACCAATGTGTTTTCATATTTTGAATCAGATTTACGAGAACCTGAAATACGTTGGTTGATACCCATACCAATTTTGTCTGCAAGTGTAGATGCGTTGTGTTGTTTACCCCCTTTACCTTCAAAGGTCATCTTACAAGGAACTGAACCTACAGAATCCCATAAGAATAATAAACTATAATCCAACTCACCTTTTTCTTGCGCATCCAACAAACTATTGATGTAGTCGGTGATTTGCTCAATGTAGTTGAAATTGTTATTGAAGATGTAAAAACCATCCCAATCCAATTCACCTGTTGATTCGTCAACAACTTCTTCACAATCAAATCCCATAAGTTTTGCGTGTTCAAAAGACCATTTCTGTTCTGTAATAATGAATACAGGTAAAATACCTTTCTTCTGAGCATCAACGGCAGTTTTAACTAACGCTGTAGTTTTTCCTGTATCTGAGTGACCCAAGAACATATTTAAATGTCCGATTGCGGGGCCAGGTAATCCAACCGCATCTAAGAAATCTTGTCCTAAGTCAAAAAATCTTTGGGGCTTGTATTTTGCAGAAGTTGAGAATTTCTTCTTAACTGAACTAAAATCGTTTTTCTTTATTGCCATGTGTGATATAAATTAAATCATGTATGGTACCATACAAGATACCATACATGATGTGTTTTGTTTTATTAGAAAGGTAAATCTCCGTCAACCTCGTCATTCGCTTGAGGGTCAACAATAGGTGCTTTTGTTTCAGCCTTTTTAGCTCCACCCATAGATGTTGTAGATTCGGTGTCGTTACCATATACATAACCACCTTTATCACTATCCCATTTTGGTGTTTCTCCACGAGCGATTGCTTCAAGATAGTCAACAGGTTTTTTAGAATATACATCCAACCAAGTCAACTCGTCATTAATCCAAGAATTACCTTGAACCTTTTCTTCGTGTATTGCTGTTGGGTCGTCATACATAATTGTAGAAATACTTGTATATTCTTTACCTGCAGGTGTTTTAGATTTTGTTAATTCAATGATAAGGTCACGTCCTTTTTCAGGGTCAGTAATGTCACCTTTGTTTCTCCAAATTGGAATGATTTTATCCAAGATACCATCATTCTTATAGTTGTGTTTAAATCTCCAAAATTTAACACCGTCTTCTTCGTGGTCTCTATCAATCACCTTAACGATGTAGAATTTACGAGACTTGTATTGTTTTGCTAATTCTTTATCAGATTCTTTACCTGTTGACATTAATTCTTCATAAACCTCATTTAAAGGAGAACGCTCATTGTCATTCTTTCCTGGGTCGTAAAATTTTTGCCATTGTCCACCTACTTGGATTTCGTGGTACCATGCTTCTTTGAATGGTGAAGAACCATCTGATGTAGGTAAAATACGTACTCTACGTTGTCCTGATTTCTCTTTGTCACTAAGAATACAAGCGAAATACTTTTTCATTCTTTCGTCTTGTGACATTTTGTTTTGGGCCCCGCCCCCTTGTTGTGCTTTTTCGTACTGTGCCAATACGGCGTCTAATGAACTCATCATGTTTTTTATTTTTTAAATTGTTATGTAAATATAGTATAGTTTTCTGGATTTGTCAAATAAAAAAACCACCCAAAAGGTGGTTTTCATTAATGTCTAAATTAATATTATTTGTATTTATATTCGTCTTTGAATCCATTTCCTTGAAAAGAACTTTTGATATCGTTAACGTTAATGTCTGTAACATCATCAGGAGTTAAAACATAATCATTTTTTCCTGTTTTTTCCATCTCTTCTTGTTTGTCGTCAAAAAATTGTGAAAGTTTTTGGTTAAATGGATATGAATCATAACTTCTCAACTCTAATTTTTCTTGAGGTGTCTTTTCTCTGTATTTCTCAATTTTGTTTTCAAGAGCATTAAGTTTATTCATAATTGCATCCATCTCACCTAATCTTGATTCTAATTTATTTAATTGACCAAATAAATTTTCAAAATAGTCATCTTGTTTAGATTGAATATCTTTTTGAGCGGTAACTAATTCTGTGATGTCTAATTCTTCTGAATCAGATGATTCATCTTTCTTTTCATCAGATTTACCCTCATCATCAATTTTTTCAACATCAGGGTCATTTTCAACATCAATTGGTTCAGACCCACCTGTTGGCGGTGGTGGAGGTGTT